>OJEP01000010.1_pt1 | contig 211698 bp, 176 predicted proteins | sample 1593761 | NCBI WGS metagenome assembly OJEP01 (sample SAMN05416783, study PRJEB24817) | seawater metagenome | isolation source: Sea water | place: Canada:Atlantic | collected 2013-11
TAGGCCTGCCGCCAGCGTTCAATCTGAGCCATGATCAAACTCTTCAATTAAATATATCGAATATGAATCGTCGTTGTGTGACACTCTTAATGAGTGCCCACACAGATTGTCTTGTTATAAATTGTTAAAGAACATAGTGCAGAATCTCGACGCTTTTTGTCGTGACTTCTGCGCAAGGAGGACCAACATTACTCTCAGTTGATTCATTTTCCTTGCTAGCGGACAACCTTGGTTGTCGCAATTCACTAGAAGCTTTGGCTTCTTCGTGACTCACCCTGTTCGAGTGAGGTGCGCATTATACGCTTGAAGCTTTCAGTGTCAACACTTTTTGAAAATTTATTTTCTAAAGCATTTTCTTTAAAACCCCGTCACACTTGACTTTAAAGGTAAGTAGTGACTTGCTTTGTCAGTGTAAGTTATTTCACTTTCCTGTCGAAGCGGATGCGCATTCTAGAGATTTCTGAGCCTGCGTCAACCCTTGTTTTAAGAAAAGTGTAATAAACTGAACCATTCGGTTAATTTTCACTCAGATGAGATAATAAGTAGACAATATGGACTAATTACTAATAGGATGGGACTATAATTCCTATAAAGTAGTAGTCCGTCAGTGGTAATAGACTACGCAATAAATATAAGGTGGATATATGTTTCGTATTACTTCATTGCTTTCATCGGCAGTGCTGGTACTTGCAGTAAGTACACCAGCGATAGGTATGAGTGCAAAGGATGGAACTGTTTCACCGGAAGAAGCTACCTCTAATCAATCAAATCATTTTCAAACCTCGTTCTTAAAACGTCAGGTTGATCAAAACATGTCTGTTGGACGTGCTATTAGTTCTATAGCAAGTCATTACCCTCAAGATGTAGTCTCTATTGTTGATATCGCATTAGATACATATCCTGATCAGTATCGTGAAATTATCTTTGCTGCTATTTCGTCTCAGCCTTCTTCTACTGAAGAAATAGTACAGTTGGCTATAGAGAAAGAAGTAAGTTCATGCCCTAACATCGTTCAGTTGGCGATAATGGCAGAACCTACTTATGTCGACTTCGTTGTTCATGCTGCTGCTGTTGCAACGCCTGAAGAACTGAGCGAGATTGTTCGCGTTGCCGTGCTAACGCAACCTGATGCAGCAGACAGTATTGTTCAGACTTTGTCTCAAGAACACCCAAACAAAATTGTCGATATTATGACGAGCGCACTTAATGCAGTGCCTTTTGTTGGTGAATATGTAGTAGATGCATTGTTAGCTGTATTTCCGAACGATGCAAAAACAGTAGTAGAAACGGCCGTTAGAGAGTCGTCTCAGCAACGTGAGCAAGTTATTCGTATATTAGCCACTGCCCAACATGCGGGTGTTCAAGACGATAAGCTAAAAGAATATGCTTTGGCTGCCGGGTTATCTGAAGAAGACTTTGATTCAGCTATCAATAACTAATTCAGCAAAACTAAACAATCTTTCAATCTTACGTAAATAATACGTAAAGATAAGACCCTTCGTCACTTTTGTAAGTCAGAGTAGGTAATTCCATATTTACTCTGACTAACGATAAGCCATGACGCAAAACAATGACGACTTCTCCCCATCTAAACAACCCATCGTTTGTTTAACCAGCCTATCTCATTCTGGGTCTACGGTATTCTCAATGGCATTAGCGTGTCATGAGAACCTCATATCGCTTGGAGAAATATATCAAGTTTTACGGATGGGCCCGACCTATTGGCTAAACAAGCAAGCACATCTTTGCAGTTGCGGCGCCCCCGCTGATAAGTGCGAATTTTGGCAACCTGTATTATCACAAATGCGAAGCCTAGATATCTTAAACCCCGCAAAGCCAAATTATTATCCAGATGCTTACGCTACTTTGCTCTCTCAATTTTCTACATTATATGGTAACGACTATCAACCCATAGATACCTCTAAGGGTGTAAAACATCTAACGTTGCTGGCAGGTTCTAAGACTATTGATGTTAGAGCGCTATTTTTGATCAGAGATGTTCGCTCTTACGCAAGCTCGCAGGCAAGATTAGCCCGGTCGCAGCCTCGCAAAGGATTAAAGAAGGTAAAGGGCCACTATTGGTATCAGATGATGCGATGGCTAAGTGACAATAAGAAAAGAGAATCTCTCTTAAACGAACTCGCTTTGCCCTTCGAAGTGGTAGGTTACGAACCGTTTTGTTTCAACCCCAGTGAAACTCTAGACAACGTTTACGACTTTTTAGCGTTGCCAAAAACACCACGTAACGAAAACCTAGGGAAATCGACACATCATGTGTTGTTCGGCAATCCCATGCGAAATTGTGAAACACGTAAAGCTGAGATTCGATATGACGACCGGTGGTTTAGTGAAACCAACTACATGTTAGCAGCTGCACTTATACCTACCTTAATGCAATATAACCAAGCGCGAGTATATGCATCAGGTCAATAAGCGCTCTCATCAAGTTGAAAGCCAGCTTTGAAAGTAAAATAGAACCATAAGATTAAACATTTTTTGGCCACCTACTGAACTAGTGATTAACCGTGTGCAATGCAGCAACGACACGATAAAGCATAAGCTCAGCATTCAACAAATCGACATTGGTTTCAATCGCTTTCATTTGCGCCTTTATCTCATTGGATGCCCTAGCGTTTAGCGTAAACATATCACTGTCGCCCGCGTCGAAACGTTGAAGCTCCATACTTGATAGTAGCTTGGCGAGTTCTGCATTTTGTTGCTGTAAACTAGCGATCTCTTTTGCTTGCACCCAATACTCATAAGCTTTTTCGAATGCTTGCTCGATGGATTGCTTACTAGATACATACTTGTGTTCGAGCTCTCGCCCCTTCGACACGAGCTTTACTTGCTCAGCTTTTGCCTTTCTATTACCTAGCGGATAGGAAAACGCCAAGGCCACTTTGCTCTCTGTACCGTCAAGTGAATTAGGTCCACTCCCGATATCTCGTGCCAAAGACGCTTTCAGGTCAAGTTTTGGCAACAGCGCATTTTTAGCCAAGACTTGCTTGTTCTGAACCACCGTTTTACTCATGCGCAATAAAGCTAACTGAGGATGTTGAGTAATTTGTTTGCGTAGCTGACTTATTTGCGAAGTACTTACGCTAAAAGGCCAATGAATATCTGCCGATAATTTAGTTTCTGATATCGGTATCATTTCACCTTGAGTATCGCGCCAATAGTAAGACAAGGTTCGGGCATGTGCGTTGCGTTTTTGCTTTAGCTTAGCCACTAATAAACGCTGTTCTAAAATATTCGCTTTGAACTCGGTAAGGGTGGCTCGCGCTAAATCGCCTTTTTCAACCCGAGTAGACAATGCACGTTCACGTTCAGCAGCGCGGCTCAATAGTGATTCCACCGATATCACTTGCAACGCGCTCTCATACCATAATAAATACTCGGTTAACCCTTTGTGTAAAAAGCTATTCAGCAAGTCTTGCGCTTCGGCTTCCCATTGCTGTGCAGCTAACCTTGCATTTCTTACCCCTACTCTTCGTTTATCTACTTCTCGGTTCTTTAATAACGAAAGTGAAATTCCTACGCTGGCCTCCCCGCCAGAGAGGGTTTCATATTCTTGTTCGTAAACAGGAAAGTCACCATCAGACACACGGTACTCTGTATAAACTGAAGCGTTCAAAGACTGAAGCGGCTTTATTGCGCGTTGCTGCAGCGCCAGGCCATCGTAGTAACCACTTACTCTGCTGGACGTTTGTTGCTCTATAAAAGGGTCGAACTCGCTAAGCGCGATATCTATATCTGCACCGCTTTGAATTTCACCTTCAGCAATGGCCTGAGTATAAGGATGGTGATATTGCATTGACTCGATAAGCTCAGTTACCGTAGGCAAAGCGGCAGCTACTGCACAGCTCATCACAGAAACGTTCAATGCAAAGGCAAAGGTAACGATGTGTAGTTTTCTCATGCTACCCCTTACCAACTCGACGTTTTAGTTTGAGAAGATTCGGACTCAGCGGTTTGCTGGGGAGGAAAGTTATTCAGTTGTCGCCACAGCTCATAGCCTAACTTCACTTCTTCTAACAATACCCATGCTTTAACACGGCTTCCTAAACGCGTAGCGCTTTCTCTAGGCCATGGTACATCATCCGCGTCAGGCATTATCCATATCTGAAACGTACCAGCGGTACTTGCCACCGGCTCAACGTAAACCACTTCGCCACCGAATGTGCCTATAGAACTACCAGGCCACCCGCTAAATTGAAACACCGGCCAGCCTTCAAACTGTAAACGCGCCTTGGCGCCCTTTTTAACTAGCGGCGCATCTAGCCCTGTTACCGTTATACGTATACTACGTTTGGCGTTCAAAGGGATAAACTGCCCTAACACCGCACCTGCTTTTACAAACGTTGAGACTCCACCAGAGTAAAGCCTAATAATAGTGCCATCTACTGGCGCCACTTTTGTTTGAATAGACTGACGCGATAGACTCATGCTTACATCGTTGATGGCAGATAGAGAGCTTGCCGCCTTAGCTTTTAACTCCTGCACCTTTATTTGCGCAGCTTCTACATCTTTGCGAGACACTAGCCCCTGCTCTTGTAATCCCATTTGACGTGCTAAATTATTTTCAGCGTTAGCTACTGCAGTTTCATTAGCTTGATGCCCAGCTTTTGCCGCCGCTAGTTGAGATTGCAATTTTTCTAATCGGCCAGCGTCGGTATCAATTAACGTGACGATAGGGTCGCCCGCCTTTACTTGCATACCTTCTCGCACATGCCATTGCTTTATTTGCCCGTCAACTAAGGCACTAATTGCTTGTGTTCTATCGACTGGGTCTAAAGAGTCGACCATTCCTGTGCCATAAGCCGTTTGCATCCAAGGTGTAAACCACAGAATAAGCGAAGCACACACCACCATCGCCAACACTAATCCGCACACCACTTTGTGAAGTTTCGGAATATGTAGTGAAGATAAAGAACTGACATTATCTAAAAATCGCTTTTCTGCACTATTCATCATTTACTCCTTCCTGCGACACGTTTTGGTTAAGAACGCTTTCTTTTGCAGGTTCAGCTGCCACTACCTCGGCACTGTCTTTTAGATAAATAACACCGTCCAAACAATGAGCTTCAGGTGTGTTGGTAAAATAAAGTACCGTACAACTAAGTTCAGACAAACGGTTTAACAATCGTAGGCGCAGTGCTAGCGGAATAGCGTCGAAATGTTGATTAATGATAAGCACTTTGGGCTCTTCAATAATAACTGCGGCCAGCTTTAACACTAGGAATTCTAGCGGCTGCAATGGCGCCCCTAATACCGACACTTTAGAATCAACCCCGTTAGGCAGCGCATCAATAACGGTATCTAATTCAACAGCCGCCAAAGCAGCTCTAATTTCAGCAAAGCTCGCTCTTGGGTTTGCCAATCGTAAATACTCTTCGATGGAACATTCAACGATAAGAGAGCGGTCTAGCGTATTAATTGCTTGGCGTAATTCATAGGTATCGAAATCATACAAGCTTAAGTCACCAAGCAGTAGCTCACCTTTTTGCGGCTTTTCATAGCGCTTCATTAGCCCAATAAGTTGCTTTTGAACCCAACTCTTATTCGTAGTAATGAAGTACTTACCACCCGCTTCAATTTGCAAATCTATTAAACAGGTATCGCTACCATGGGTGAGGTGTAACTTATTAAAAATTAACTGCGAAGAGTTTGGCACCCGATCTGCTTTTTCATTAACGACTTCTTGCGGAATAACCAGGGCAGAACCTATCTTTTCAGCGGCGCCATACAATTCATAGTAAAGCTTTAAATATTGCGTAAAACGCGACAGCCCAAAGAATACCGCAGACATTATTAATTCTGCAGCCACCAACTGACCGATAGATAGCTGGCCTTGTACCACCAGCACACCGCCAATACCTAACAACGCCGCACTGGCAAATGCATAGAGCAACAAAAACATTGCCACTTGGGCAAACGTATAGTGAAAGTGGCTTTTGTGTTTGGTGATGTAATTATTAATAAAGTTATCGGTACTTCTACCCGCATATTCAACATGGTCAGCCGATTTAAAAAATTCATGGGCCGCAGCAATGTCGTTTAGCCATTTGGCCGAATCGTACTTTGCATGAGACAGCTCGATAGCAGAGCGTTTGGCCCCCGTACCCCATATTTTCCATATGGCATACATCACTAATATAAGCACTAAGTTAAACGCAAATAACATGGGGTGATAAAATGATACTAGCGTAAAGCCCACCAGCATTTGCAATACCAACGCGAACCCATCCACCATAAGTGAAGGCACATTCTTCTGAAAGGTCATAATGTCGAAGTAACGCTGAGTAATATTGGTATTTTGTCTGCCTTCAAAAAAACGATGCTCCGCCATAATGGTTTTTAAACTGATCATAGCGGTAAGGCGTGCATAAACTTTGCGTTCGTAATATTCCATAATGCGCATTCGAAGCGCACTAAAAATACCCGATACGAAGAGTGTTAGAAACAGCACAATAGCAAGTATGACAACCGAGCGAACAGAGCCAATATTAGCAATACTATTAATCAATGTTTGTACCGCAATAGGCACAGCTAATGTCATTAAACTAATAGCAACACCATAAGCTATGGCAACCCAGAAAAAACCTGACTCTGGCTTTAAAATAGCAAACAAGGTTTTCCTCGTTGCGTGTAAATTAATGACTTTTCCCATAATTCCTTCAATAGCGCCGAGTGATACTTCGCATTTTATCTAGTGTAATTCAAATAAAAGAATACTAAACCTGTTATATTCTTATTAGTTCATCGTAAAAACCTTACTTATGCATCACCTCAACTATCATCATCTCTACTACTTCTATTTAGTGGCTCGCGAAGGCAGTATTGCGCAAGCCGCTAAATTACTTCACGTTACTCCTCAAACCGTTAGTGGGCAACTAAGTACTTTTGAAAATCAAATTGGTTACCCGCTTTTCGATAGGGTTAATAAACGCCTATATTTGAATGATAAAGGAAAAGTAAGCTTCCAATATGCCAGTGAGATCTTTCATAAAGGCCATCAGCTAGCAGAAATACTAAACGCCGGTGATGAAGTAAATACTAAAGAATTTGTGATTGGTATTACTAATGGTATACCTAAAGTGCTTTTTTATGACTTCGTTCATGACACTATGCGCAATTTCGCTAACGTTAAATATGTTATCAAAGAAGATAGCTTCGATGGATTACTAAAAGAGCTCGCAATTAATGCAATTGATTTCATTGTGGCCGATAGGGGGATTGCTCCGGGCTCACAGGTGAATGCTAACAGTCACTTTCTTGGAGAAAGCGCGCTAAGCTTTTTTGCCAAAGCGCTCCTTTCCAACAGTCAGACATTCCCTGATTGTTTAAATCATATGCCATTACTGATTCAGGGTAATACATCCGGTATTCACCATGCGTTAATGAGCTGGCTAGAAACAGAGCAACTCTACCCAAAGATAGTAGCAGAGTTTGATGACACCGCACTGCTAAAGCTATTTGGTAGCGAGGACTTCGGCGTGTTTTGTGCGCCATCGGCCATATCAAATCATGTGGAAGCACAATATGGTGTTCATTGTATTGGGCAGGCTCACTCGCTGAATGAGAGGTACTATGCGATTACGGGGAAAAGTCGAGTAGATTTTACTATTACTGAATCTATTATTAAGGCGGCACGCATTATCTTAGGTTACTCACAAAAGCTGATAGGTGCTTAGTTGGAATGAACTTTGTGATTTTCAATACAAAAGAAAGCCGAGCATGTGCTCGGCTTGAGTCATAATTCCGATAACAACAATACGTTATTGATCAAGCTTTGGTGATGAAACTGAACTGTTGTTTTGTGAGTCTGGGGTATTAAGACCATTAATTTCCGTATTTCCCCAAATCTCTGGATAAGCTTCCTCTAGGTTTAGTGGCATAAAGAAGTTAAGCCTTGGAACTGTACCAACTGGCTCAACGCTGTACCCGTCGCTATAGTTGATAGTACCTACTTGATATTCAATGGTAGCCATTAACCCTGAATCTGTTACACCAAGTAGTTCCCACTTAAAACGACGCTGAAAGACAAACGCACTGTTCTCTCTAAGACCATCTAGCGTTAAAAGGTCCCCCTCTTGCTGCCACTGAAAGTTATAGAGCGCACTGTCATCCACAAAACGAGAAACAGGTAAATCTGGCTCAGAATAATCTATCTCGGCAAAAACCCTACCGGCAGTACCATCACTATCAAAGTAGTAACTCCACAAATCTTCCGCTAGTGGTAAATCATTAACAAAAAGCGAAGCGCTCAAGGTAGAAGCCCAAACCATTGGTGGCGTAGACGTTACATCAAAACTCTCAGGTAAACTGAAGTCGATACTATGCATATCAGCCGCATACTTTATTACGTTTCCGGCCTCTTCATATTCGTACACAGCAATTAAGTAATCATTCTGCTTTTTGAACGGTGTTACGGTAAATGATTTACCATTTACAGATAAACTAATTGTACCGCTGTCGAAAGCCCAACTGCCCTGAGTACCAAACAGACGAGAATTCACCGTGTTGTCATCGTTAAAAGTAAGGTGATCGCTTATCATACCTTCCAGAGAAACCGGATTGCCTTCTTGGTCGTTTAAGCTGTACTCAAACTCACTGTTATAGGCGACTACCCAAGGAGATGCCAACACGTCTTCACGAGAAAGCGAAATGGCTTCAGAAGTATCACTGTAAATGGAGGTATAAGTTTGAGGATACTCTGTGACAAACTTAGGTGCTCCATAACTCTCATCAACCGCTGGCGTTATCGTTAGCTCTATAACTTGTGATACGTAGGCAATCGCATTGCCACCATTTTCGTACACTAATTCGAAACTCTCAGAAACTGGGCTTTTTTCTATTCTCCATTGTGCAGAGTAACCTTCTTCATCTGCTGCAAGAATTTGCAATACTGTTTCTTCATCGAAGTATTCAAGGTAGTTCGATGGGCTTGGCGGAAATTCAAGGCTTGGTGTTGCATCGGTGTTCACCACTACAAGTACCCCATCATCTACCGACCAACTAACACTATCTGAAAAAATGTTGTAGTAGTTTTCGGCTGACGATTTGCTTCCTGTTCCATCGTCATTGAATGTATAAACCGCCGAACCTTTAGTCGCTAGGTACGCTCCTGCGTTATAGGTTGCAAAGGTTTTGCCTGCTATCGATGATTCACTGTAGCTTTGTTGAAGCGTGTCATCTTCTAATGTTTCAACACGGGCTGTGTTAATTGCATCGGCGTACGCATCGGCATAAGTACCGTCTTCGTTTATCAGCCCTAAATCATTTAAATAGGCACGAATGGTAGTGAGAATGTTTTCTTCACTGTCGGCAAAGAATGAAACCGTATCCGTACCATCAGGTAACGAAAAATCTTCATTGTCAGCAAGTACCTTTATAAAGCTTGCAAGGCCTAACACTTTCTCAAAATCGGCTTCAGCGACGTATACGTCAAAGCTTGCTTCCCCGCCATCGTTTACATACTCAGTGTACATAATAGAAAGCGCGGTGCTTACATGGGTAATTTTACTTTCTAAGAGCAGTGCATCTGAAAGCTCGTTAGTATCGTTCTCACTTGCAAGCGCTCTTAAATCTAAGAAATTACCCACCCGCGACACCAAACTTACGTGGCTTTGATCACCCACCCCGTTAGCGTTAAGCACTAAGTAACCAGGGTTTTCATTTGCAAGAATTGGAAGTGAATATCTGCCATTGCTATCAATAGTTGCAGTCGCTAGAACGTCACCATTATTGTTAGTAGCAGTAACCTCTCCATTATTTAAAGGCGCATCGGTCGCAATACCAGTGATTGTGACAGACTGCTGGTTAGTGATCGTAACCGTTGAATTTGATGACAATTCACCATCGGTAACTTCATACGAAAAGCTCACATCGCCCATTGCTTGCGCTGAAGGCGTATAAACCAATGTATTGTTTGTAATAGTGACTTCGCCGATATCAGGCGTGCCGACTGCAGAAATAGTAAGCGCATCACCATTTGGATCGCTGTCATTCGCTAACACGTCAACAGTAACTGCTGAATCGTTCAACGTGGATGCAGCATCAGCAGTTAGAAGGGGAGCTTGGTTTTTTTCGTCTGAACCACCGCCGCAGGCAGAAAGAAAAGTTGCACTAACAACAAGCGCAATAATGCTATGTTTCATTACTCAACGTCCTTATCAATTTTTATAGTTTTTATAACAATACCATTTAATTTCCAACGCATAATAGCTTATGAAAATTCGAAATGCATTACTAAGTAAATGGAATGTAAATGAATGGCACTGATAGAGATATAGGTAAGAAGCGTAAGGTACTGTTTAAATTGGAAATAAAAAACCAGCTTAACAGCTGGTTTTTTTCATGTTCGAAAGCTAATTAGTGTTAGTCAGCGCCGAATAAATCGCGGCTGTATACTTTATCTAATACGTCTTCAATGTCTTCTGTTACGCGGTTAGCAACAATTACGGGGCAAGGTCGTGTAGGTTTTACTAGTATTGAATCTGCTATTCAGGCCGCGAAGCATATACTTGATAAGGCTAAGTAGACTGAAAATGATGGCATCCTAAAGCTAAAGTCTGCGATGTAAGTTACTCTACCATTTCAATCTTCTAACAACTTAGTATACTTGTGAAAAATACTCAAAACCAAGGAAAGCTCAATGAAGCCAGTTATTCTCGCTGGAGGCACTGGAAGCCGGTTATGGCCTAAGTCTCGCGCAGCACTCCCTAAGCAATTTCTATCACTTACCTCTGATAAGACAATGATTCAGGAAACCGTTACACGGCTAAACGGCTTAAGTCATGACGCTCCTATTATTATTTGCAACGAAGCTCACCGCTTTCTTGTCGCAGAACAAATGCGCCAGATAGATATTGAAGACAGCGATATTATCTTAGAGCCAGTGGGACGAAACACTGCTCCCGCTATTGCGCTTGCTGCACTTAACGCTACGGAAAATGGTGAGGACCCTGTACTGTTGGTACTTGCTGCCGATCACCTCATAAAAGATTCAAAAACCTTTCAGGCCAAAATTAAAGATGCTGAAAAACTCGCTTTAGAAGGCAAGCTTGTTACTTTCGGTATAGTACCTACCGAAGCACATACTGGATACGGATACATCAAATCTGGTGACAGTGTTAACTTGGGATTTAAAGTTCGCCAGTTTGTGGAAAAGCCAGATTTACCTACCGCAAAGCAATATATTGATTCTGGGGAATATTTCTGGAATAGCGGTATGTTTATGTTTAAAGCAAGTACATACCTTACAGAGCTTAAAAAGTACAACCCCGAAATTTTAGCTATATGTAAGAAAGCCACATCAGAGACTCAACGCGATTTAGACTTCATTAGAATTCAAGAAGATATTTTTAAAACATGCCCTGACGACTCAATCGATTACGCTGTAATGGAAAAAACCGAGAGTGCAGTAATGGTTACATTAGACGCCGGTTGGTCTGATGTAGGAAGTTGGTCATCTTTATGGGAAACAGGTGAGAAAGATGAAAGCGGCAACGTTGTGGTTGGCGATACCTTATTGGAAAACACCAAAAACAGCTATGTAAACTCAGAGCACAGATTTGTTTCCGTTATTGGATTGGAAAATGTTGTGGTGGTAGAAACAAAAGATGCCGTGATGGTAGCGAATAAGAACGACTCACAACACATTAAAAACGTAGTTAATCATCTTAAGTCAAATAAACGCCCTGAGTTTGAATTTCACCGAGAAGTATTCAGGCCTTGGGGAAGTTACGACTCAATAGACAATGGTGGCCGCTTTAAAGTTAAACGTATTACGGTAAAACCAGGTGAAAAGCTTTCGGTTCAAATGCATCATCACAGAGCTGAGCATTGGGTTGTAGTGTCTGGCACGGCCAATGTCACGGTAGATGATAATGTGAATTTATTAACTGAAAACCAATCAGTCTACATTCCAATCGGCGCAGTGCATTCGTTGGAAAATCCTGGCAAGATCCCCCTTGAACTTATCGAAGTTCAATCAGGCGCATATTTAGATGAAGACGATATTGTTCGCTTTTCGGATAGATATGGCCGAAGCCCAAAATAAGCAAAGAGTCATTCAACTGACTTGAGTTAAAAATAAAAAACCAGCTACATAGCTGGTTTTTTTTCGTGTTCGAAAGCTAGTTACTGTTAATCAGCACCGAATAAATCACGGCTGTACACTTTATCTAATACGTCTTCAATGTCTTCTGTTACGCGGTTAGCAACAATTACATCAGAAATAGATTTAAACTCTTCTAGATCTTTAATTACGCGAGAGTGAAAGAAATCGTCTTCGGCAATTACTGGCTCGTAAACCACTACCTCAATACCCTTCGCCTTAATACGCTTCATGATGCCTTGAATGGCACTTGCTCTGAAGTTATCAGACCCAGACTTCATGATTAAACGGAAGATACCCACCACTTTAGGCTGTCGACTCACGATAGAATCGGCGATAAAGTCTTTACGGGTGCGGTTGGCATCAACAATAGCCTGAATCATGTTGTTAGGCACTTCACTGTAGTTTGCCAACAACTGCTTAGTGTCTTTAGGTAAGCAGTAACCACCATAACCAAAGCTTGGGTTGTTGTAGTGATCGCCAATACGTGGATCTAATCCAACACCTTCTATGATTTGTTTCGTGTTAAGACCACTACGCTCTGCATAGCTATCTAGTTCGTTGAAGTAAGCAACACGCATAGCTAAGTAAGTGTTAGCGAAAAGCTTGATAGCTTCAGCTTCGGTACTGTGAGTGAAAAGTACATTAATGTCTTCTTTAATAGCACCTTGCTCTAGCAATGCTGCGAATTTCTTTGCGCGTTCGCTTTGCTCACCCACAATGATACGGCTTGGGTACAAGTTATCGTAAAGGGCTTTACCTTCACGTAAGAACTCTGGTGAGAAGATAATATTTTCAGTGCCATGGCGCTCTTTTGCTTCAACAGTAAAACCTACTGGAACGGTAGACTTAACCACCATTACCGCATTAGGGTTTACTCGCATAACCTCTTTAATTACCGCATCTACTGAACTGGTATTAAAGTAATTGGTTTGTGCATCGTAGTCTGTAGGCGTTGCGATAATGACAAACTCGGCATCTTTATAAGCAAGTTCAGTATCTAACGTTGCTTTAAGGTTAAGCTGCTTGTTATTTAGATAGTCTGTAATTTCTTTATCTTCAATAGGAGACTTTTTGTCGTTCAGAAGATCCACTTTCGCTGGTACTACATCAACCGCAATAACTTCGTTGTGCTGTGCCAATAAAACTGCGTTCGATAAACCTACATAGCCTGTGCCTGCAACGGCTATTTTCATGCTTTGTGGTGTGCTTTCCATAATTTCGTTTTCTCCGTAACTAGAAGCAATGACTATAAATTATCAATATGAAGCTAATAAAACACTCTGCTCTTCTTTTGTCTTAAGCGCAAAGTTTTCGCGTTTCAGCGTTAAATTAGGGTTATATGCAGGGTCATGTTTAATAACATGAGACCACTTTGTTTGTAGATATTCAAGCTCGCGATTAAACCGAGCCGCCTTTTCAGGCGAAATATCTAAACCGCGACTGACCGACTCATGATGATATAGCTCAGCCTCGGCACAATACAAGTTTCTAACCCCCAACTCTCTTACCCGTAAACAGAAGTCGACATCGTTAAAGGCCACCGCGAGATTTTCTTCGTCTAGGCCACCCACTGCACCAAAATGGCGACGCTTTACTAACAGACATGCCGCAGTAACCGCACTGTAATTTTGTGTAGCAGCAAGTCGTTTCAAATACCCAGGATGATAGCGTGGGAAATATTTATGAGCGTGACCTGCTCCACCGCCGTAGCCGAGAACTACGCCAGCATGCTGTATACGGCCATCTGAATAAAGTAATTTAGCCCCTACGCAACCTATATCTTCACGCATCACATGGCCAACCATATAAGTTAGCCAGTCAGGGCTAATAACTTCAATATCATTATTTATTAACCCTACTACTTCTCCTTTAGCATGTTTTACGCCAAAGTTGTTTATCGCTGAGTAATTAAAAGGTCCAGGGTAGTTTAAAACGCGAACTTCTGGGAGTTCTGCTAATGTTTCAAAATAACGAATGCTCGCGTCTTCATCGGAACCATTATCAATGAGAAGAATTTCATAATTTTTGTAGATGGTTTTTTCACGAATGGAATCTATACACGCCTTTACTAACTCTTTGCCATTTTTAGTGGGGATTATTAAAGATACCAATGGCTCGTTAAGTGTTTTCCACAGCACGCAGTTAACTTTTTGATGTTTTGAAAAGCTCGACACCGCACTACCCTGTGAATTCAAATCATCAGAGATTGAAAGCAATTCGTTTTGCTCACGTTTGACCGAATTTTCTGAATGCACCAAGGTATATGGAATATGCGAGATAGTAACCGTTGATTGCTTTTGCCAAGCAGTGGTAACTAATTGAGCAATAGTACTAACATTGTTCACGGCTAATACATCTGATATCTCTGGCGAAATCAGCACGCCCGTATTTATATAAGCAGTCGAGAGTTGCAGATCTGGATTCCAATCAGGTAGAAACTTAGGGCTTGTTAATACCCCTTTCTGATTCTTTTCATCGGTATCGCAATAAGCAATATCGGTTTGTTTTGCCACTGCAATAAATTCATTTAGTGCAAACTTCGAAAGCGTGTCGCCGGATTTTATGAATAGAGTAGAATGAGATGAATCGCATGCCCCGAGGGCTTCAGATAGAGACGCTACGCTTTCAACATCTTCGTATTGCGAAGCCGTCACTTTACCAACTACGAACACTTTCTTAATTTGACTTAAATAGCGTTGCAAATCTTTTTGTGTGGTGGCTAGAAAGTCAGTTCCTACTACTACCACATTAATTTTTTCTTTATTACTTTCAGAAAGGTTCTCGTATTTATCGCTTAAAGCCCTTTCCTGAAGCTTTAAGTAATGCTTATACATTGCCATGCGCTTCTTTTTACTAGGGAAACCATAGAAGAGTCCTGAGCGCTGTAGAGAACGGCTATATAACTCAGTGAGTTGAGCATTTTGTTTAAGCTTTTGTTTCACTGACAAAGGCAAAAGCCCTACCGCACCTTTCACGGTAAGCATTGCAAACTTCTTCATACTGCGTAGGTACCCCGGATAAACAGAAAAAGGCCGCTAATAAAGCGGCCTTCAAGTTTAACATGATTTAAAAACTAAAAAACTAACTGCCAGCACCTAAGCGTTCGCCTTGATAGCTACCATCTAGTACCGCTTTCCACCAACCTTCGTTGTTTAAGTACCATTCAACGGTTTTGCGAATACCGCTCTCGAAGGTCTCTTGGGGTGACCACCCTAACTCGCGTTCAATTTTAGATGCATCAATCGCGTATCGCATATCGTGACCAGGGCGGTCTGCAACATAAGTGATTTGCTCTGAATACTTACTGTCTTTAGGTTGAACATCATCCAAAATGTCGCAAATTGTATTCACTACTTCAATATTTTGCTTTTCGTTATGGCCGCCTATGTTATAGGTTTCGCCAATTTTTCCTTCAAGAGCCACTAGCACCAATGCACGGGCATGGTCTTCCACATACAACCAATCTCGAATTTGATTGCCTTTACCGTATACAGGCAATGGCTTGCCTGCTATGGCATTTAGAATAACTAACGGAATTAGCTTTTCAGGAAAGTGATACGGGCCATAATTATTCGAACAGTTGGTTACCAATGTAGGTAGCTTGTAAGTACGTAGCCATGAGCGCACTAACTGGTCGGAAGACGCTTTACTTGCAGAATAAGGCGAGCTTGGTGCATATGGCGTAGTTTCAGTGAATAACGGCAGTTCAGCGCCCTCTTCTACTTCATCTGGATGTGGAAGGTCACCATAAACTTCATCAGTTGAAATATGATGGAATTTAAAGCCGTCTTTTTTCACATCATCAAGCGTTGACCAATAAGCTCGAGCTTGCTCAAGCAAGGTATAAGTGCCTACAACATTGGTTTGAATGAACTCACCAGGGCCGTCAATTGAACGATCTACATGAGATTCTGCCGCTAAGTGCATAATGATATCGGGTTGATGGGTATTAAGAACGGCTTTTACGCCGTCGGCATCACAAATATCGACTTGTTCGAACGCATAGCGCTCGTTATCTGATACAGACAAAAGCGACTCTAAGTTACCCGCGTAAGTAAGCTTATCTAAGTTTACGACTTTATGTTCTGTATCATTAATAAGATGGCGAACTACTGCCGAGCCAATAAACCCCGCACCACCTGTTACTAAAATTGTTTTCATACGTGTGTTACTCAATAATTATGCTTTTAACTCATCCATCATGGCAGACAATTGAGTACGCCAATGTGTAAGATTAAGAGATGAAAAAGTATCTCGTGTGCTGGTTTTATCTAGCACGCTATAGTGCGGTCGTGAAGCCGGTGTGGGGTACTGAGAAGAAGGAATAGGCAATACCGGAATAGCCGAAGACAACAAACCTTTTTCAATACCAAGCTCTTGAATAGCTAGCGCGAAATCGTACCAACTAGCTACGCCTTCATCAGTCCAGTGATATACACCTTGGGTTTTATTTTGCGCTGCACTTACGCACACTTCTGCCAACCCTTTAGCCCACGTAGGCGTGCCGATTTGGTCATCAATAACCGACAATTGAGGCTTATCTGCCATTAAACGCAGCATGGTTTTCACAAAGTTATTGCCATGTGATGAATACACCCACGCTGTACGAATTAAGCAACTTGAGTTAGGAAGTAATTCCAGCAACGCTTTTTCGCCATCTGCTTTAGTTTTACCGTAAACCCCTTGAGGCTCAATAGTGTCATCAGTGAGGTAAGGCGAACCTTTGTGGCCGTTAAATACGTAATCCGTAGATACATGTACTAAAAATGCACCTGACTGCTTACAGTACTTCGCTAAGTTTTCAACTGCTGTGGCATTTATCGCGTGGCATAAATCGAAATCTTCCTCTGCTTTATCTACCGCAGTATAAGCCGCTGCGTTAATAATAACGCTTGGCGCTAGTTTGCTTAGCGTTTCAGATAGCACAGATTCGTTGGTAATGTCAGTATCTTCAGGGCCTAAACAAATAGTGTCTTCATCTAAAATACGCACCAACTCAAACGACAATTGGCCAGCATTGCCAATAACTACAATACTCATGTTTAATCCTTAAAACGTAGGGGCATCGACAAACGCTACGCCGTTTTCATCTTTTCCAGATAAAGAAGGCTTTTCACCGTTAACTAAAGGCCAATCGATGTTTAAAGTTGGGTCGTCAAACTTAACCGACACTTCTGACGCTGGGTGATAGTAGTCGGTACACTTATATACGAACTCAGCTGAATCACTGGTTACATAAAAGCCGTGAGCAAAACCTGCAGGTACCCATAGTTGGCGTTTATTTTCAGCCGACAGTAAAACGCCGACCCACTTTCCATACGTAGGTGAATCTTTACGCATATCAACAGCAACATCATATACTTCGCCGCTGACTACGCGAACCAATTTACCTTGGGTCTGCTCCAACTGATAATGCAGCCCACGAAGGATTCCTTGGCTGGATTTTGAATGGTTGTCTTGCACAAATTCAACGTCTGCACATTCTTTTTTAAACCAGTCGGTGCGAAAGGTTTCAAGGAAGAAGCCGCGTTCGTCGCCAAATACTTTTGGCTCAATGATTTTAACGTCTGGGATGTCTGTTGCTATTGCTTGCATGTTTTACTTAATTCCGTTGGTAATACTGTGTACTTGAAAAGTACAAGGCACTTAGTAGCCTTACTTAACGCGGTCGTTGATTACTTTTAGTAGGTAATCGCCATAGCCACTCTTTTTAAGTGGCGCCGCTAATTGCTCTAACTGTGCTGCATCGATGTAACCCATTCGATAAGCCACCTCTTCAGGGCAACACACCTTTAAACCTTGGCGCTTTTCAATAGCAGCTACGAAGTTTGCTGCATCTAACAGAGAATCAAGCGTTCCTGTATCAAGCCAAGCAGAACCACGCCCCATTAATTCAACTTTTAAGCTGCCATCTTGCAGATAAAGATTATTAAGGTCGGTAATTTCAAGCTCACCACGGTGTGATGGCTTCACTTCTTTAGCAAAATCAACCACACGATTATCGTAATAATATAACCCAGTAACAGCGTAGTTAGACTTTGGCGCTTCGGGCTTTTCTTCAATTGAAAGCGCGTTCCAGTTGTCATCAAAATCGACCACGCCATAGCGCTCGGGGTCGTTTACATGATAACCAAACACGGTAGCACCATGCTCTTGTTTAAAAGCATTTTGAAGTGAAAGCTTCAGGTCGTGACCATAATAAATATTGTCACCTAGTACTAATGTACAGCTTTCCCCTGCAAGAAATTCCTCGCCAATTAGAAAAGCTTGGGCTAAGCCATCTGGGGAAGGTTGAACGGCGTATTGAACATTAATACCTAATGCGCTGCCATCACCTATAAGTTCAATAAAACGCTGCTGTTCTTGAGGAGTAGTGATGATAAGAATATCTTTTATACCCGACATCATGAGTGTAGTAAGCGGGTAAAAAATCATAGGTTTGTCGTAAACCGGCATTAACTGCTTACTGACTACTTTTGTTAGCGGGTGTAGGCGTGTGCCTGAGCCGCCCGCCAGAATAATTCCTTTTCTCATACTAAGCCTTCGTGTTGTTTAGTTTTTTCTATACAATAGAGCTAATCATTAATGGTAACGGATAATACGCATGAAGCCCAGTCAGATTTGAACACTGCGCGCATTCCTATTTTTCAAATTCCTAAAAATCGAATAAGTTCAAAAAAGTACGTTGAATTCTATGACTAAAAAAACGCTTTACATACATATTGGATGTGAAAAAACTGGCACAACAAGTATTCAAAATGTTCTTGCAGACAACCGCAGTGCGCTCTCACAACAAAGGGTTTTGTATCCAAAAATAGGTAAACTCGACTTCGCACAATTGTTGCTTCCCGCTGCACTGCAGGCACTAGATTACCCACAACGCCCAAGAGCTGATTACTACCCTGGAAATGAAGAAATTGATGCCGATTCTGTTTGGAATGGGTTTATTGATTTCGCAAAAGCTAACGCAAGCAATGACATAATAATCAGTGCGGAACATTTTAGCTCTCGTACCATGGAAAATGGGCTACAGTATTTGAAACAAAAACTAAGCGGCCTAGATAACTTATTTAATCTAAAAATAATCATTTATTTGCGAAGGCAAGACAAGTTCATGGAATCTACTTACTCTACTATTATAAAGGCTGGAGGAAGAATAGGATTTGAAGACTTTTATAACTCTCACCTACCCTTACGTGAAAGGTACGACTTCAGCATTTTATTAGACCGGTGGGTTTCAGTATTTGGCAGAGACGCACTAATCGTTAAAGACTATGAAGCTGAAATAAAGGACAAGGGGCTACTATCTTCATTCTTTAACATTGTAGGCATCAATAGCGAAACCCTATCACTCGAAAGCCAAAATGAGAATGTATCTTGGCCCGTAAGTGTTATTGAATTAGCTAGATTGTGCAACTCGCCGAGGATCATTTCGCAACTTGGCAATAATCGAGTCAATTTTTTAAATGGTGTAGCAAAAAGCTTAGAGCAGAAAGAACGCAATAAAATTTATCGTTTCAATTCCGAGCAACGCCAAGCTATTTTGGATTTTTATTACGCATCCAATCGTCAAGTCGAGATTGAATACTTTGGGGATAATGCTTTTTTAACCAATATTTCAAGCACACTAAAAAGCGAAGAGTCAACGTTAAATAGCGAAGTAACATTAACCAAAATGGATATTGCTGATATGTTCGCGCGTTTTTATTTAACTAACAATCAAGTCGATTAAGTAATTAAACCGCTAATTTTCTCAATATTTATCCGCTAATACTAATTCCTTTTTTATCGGCCACTAATGATGTTAGTGGCTAATAAATCACACTTATTTGCCTAGTTAGCAAACAGACGCTAGTATTTTCTACACTTAGCTAGTCCCAATCCGAACATCCAAAAATAAAAAATAATAATCTATAGGGATATCACAATGGTAACACACTTTAGACTCAGCGCTGGCTCAGTAGCGTGCAGTATTTGCATGGTTTTAACAGCAACTTTATCTAGCGCTGAGGCTTTTGATAATTCACCCACAACTAGTCAACACACTAGCTCTACCCAAATCTACAGTTCTGGCGAGTGGGAATTTGTTTCCAGTAATGCAGGAGTTAAACGTTACGGTGGTGCATACGTAGGGCAAACAGTTAGGCCATTTGTTATCAACGAAAAAGCCTATTTTTTATTGGGGAATGCTACTACCAGAGGTGCCCATGCTACCAACACTGCGCTGTCGATAGACCTCTTAACGGGCGACATTAATGAATCCGCAGCTCTTGGAATGAATTACTTACTGGGTAATGCAACAGCAACGTACCAGAGAAAAATCTTTTCTATTGGCGGAGTAAATAACGCCATAAATTATACATTAAACAACGTAGTAGAGTATGACCCTGCTGGGGACCGTTGGCGACAGCATTCTGCAGCGCCACTAGCTAGGTCGGGATCGATAGCTGAGCAATATAATGGTAGAATTTATGTATTCGGTGGGTGGGGTTTTGATACTTATAACAGAGCCAATATAAAGCTTGGCGCAGATGGTTTTTTCTTCACTGAATTGTCAGAAAATCCAACCTGGAGAAAGGATGTTCAAGTTTACGATATAAATACTGATACTTGGAGTGTAACTATCAACGCACCAACTGAAACAGAGTTTATTGACAGTGAAATTATTGGTAACAAAGTATATCTAACAGCAAAACCTTCGAATGACGACCCCGAGCACTTACTGTCAGTATTTGATATTGCAGAATCTGAGTGGCACTCCATAGAGCTTCCTGAAACACTTTATCATCAAAAAATGACGAAAGTCGGAAAACTCCTTATTATTTATGGTAAGACGTCTGATAGTTTAACCATAAACAGTCAATGGTATTCATACATATACGACACAGACGAATTACAATGGTCTTTAGGCAAGTCTCTGCCAAACTCAGATGAAATATCAACGTTTGATATAGTCGGAAGCGGTTCTTCACTTTATTACATCGAGTTTTCCGAAGATGAAGGTGACGATAAATCAAAAGACGTCTATAAACTCGAGCTAGATGTTACTCCTACAGAACCTTTACCTTATGAACCCTGGCTTCCCAAAGAAATAGCGTCAGAAACACTAAGTAATAATGATAAAATAAGCATTAATAGAAAAGGTAATGTTGTTAACCTTGTATTGAACAACTCAGACGACTACCACCTGATCCATGGTAGCTTTGACGGCGTGGCCCAACGCGCAGCATTAAGGCGGGCAACCGCATCCATCTATGAGCAGCTCGAAGATTCCTATAAATTTATCTATTTTATATTCAACGAGCCCACAAAATCGCAAGACTCTAACGCTTATGGTTATCATGTGCCGGTTCAAAATAGCATCAGTGGAATTGGCCAAGGTATTTTCGACTTTTCGAATTCTTATGGCAGTGAAGGAAAATTGGAAAGTATTGTTGTACTTCCGACCCTATATGACCTTACCTACGGTCCCTCTCTTCATGAACTAGCGCACCGATGGGGGAATTACCTTAGTTACCCACTTGAGTCCCTTCGTCACAGTGATTGGTTAGGCTACACAGAGCAACAGCAATATCACTTTGGATATCAGAGCGCTGGTGGCCAACTAGGAGGCTGGAACGATTTTGACTTCAACCTTGATAGTGGAAACCTTTACCTACTTAGTGACGCACCAGAAGGTACTGCAGGCTTCTCAGGGCTAGGGCCAGGTAATAACTCGGCCAAATATAGCCCGCTTGAACTCTATCTGATGGGCTTGAGCCCTCCCTCACAAGTGCCCGATATTATCGAACCCGCAACCCAGCCTATAGAAACTGAAAGTTACCCTATTTATCAGATAGATAGCTTTGATACTATTTCCATACAACAAATTATTGATGCAAATGGAACTCGCATACCCTCTTATGATGCTACTGAGCCTACTTTCGATACACTTTTTGTGGTCGTTTCTCAAGAATACCTTACGGATGACGAGTGGCACAGTTACGAACATCAAGTGAGTAACTTTGCGCGGGACGGTAATGACGATTACCAGCGGTTATTCAATTTTTGGGAAGCTACCGATGAGAAAGCAAAGCTTGTCATTCCAGATGCCAAGTTTACTTTCACTCAATATAAAAGTGACTCAGACGATGATGGTTTATTTGACTACCAAGAAGAAGAATACGGAACGAGTATTAACAATGCAGACTCCGACTCCGATGGCATTTCCGATTTTGAAGAAGTCCAAGTAGGACTAGACCCACTAGATAGCGCAGATGCTGATGCTGACTTTGATGGAGACGGTTTATCAAATAAAGAAGAAATAGAACTCGGCACAAATATCTATTCTGAAGATACTGACGGAGATGGTATAAATGATGCTAATGAAATAAGTTTAGGGTTAGACCCTCTTAATGACACCGACGCATCACGTGCACCAGATATTTTCATTCAGTTTTCCGACATCAATAATGATAAAACCAAAGATTGGTTAAAGTACCGAATTGAAGACGCAGTCGCAGCATTTAGCCTCATTGATGCAAAACAATTCAATATAATCTCAGAGTTTTCCGTTTCCCACCCTTTTCAGTTGGCATCATTAAAAGTACTTGGTGACCGAAACGCTGATGGCATTGAGGACCTTGGTATTTTCGGATTTAACCAAGGTGTAGAACGCTACCAATTATATATTTTAGACGGAAAGACCGGAGCTAGCTTGGGGGTATGGAATTGGTCAAACACGCTTGATGACGTTGTTTTTAAACTTCTTCCAGATTTAACTAATAATGGAATTGAAGAGTATGCCATTGAAGGCACACATAAAATTAATGGCGCTCGACAATTGTTCATAAAAAATGGTGTAACAAAGCAGACACATCAAACGTTTAAATGGGTAGATAACTGGGTAAATACACGCTTGGTTGTAATGAGTGACATTACTAGCGATAGCGTGCCAGAAATTGCTTTATATGGAGAACATAAGCGGCTAAATAAAGGTCAACTATTTGTATTTAGTGGCGCCAATGCTTCTGAAAAATTAACAGTTTATAACTGGAACAAATTATGGAGTAACTTAAGGCTGCATAAAATGGACGATATAGACAGCGATGGCACTACTGATTGGGGACAATTTGGTCAAAGAATAGATGATGGTCGATACCAATGGGTAGTTAAGAAGGGCCACGATAAGCAAGGCGTTATAAGAACTTTTAGTTGGCCTGCAGATCTAATTAACGTTAACTCCATATATCTTTCCGATAGAACTCAGGATGGTATTGGAGAAGTAGCAATTTACGGCAAAAATAGCGTGGGAAATACTTTGTTACGCATCAACGATGGCCGCTTACCGAACCAAAGAATCGCGAATTTTAGTTGGCCAGCTTTATGGCATGATGAGCATATTCAAGAGGTAGGGGATTTAAACAATGACGGACTCAACGAAGTTATATTGTTAGGAATTCATGAGCGCACTGACACTTACCAACTTGTCATTAAGGATGGAGCCACCACTGCAGAGTATGGTCGTATTTGGCTAGAAGGTGACTGGGCAAACATCAAAATTCACTCATATGATGTTAGCAACGATTCACACGACGACATTATTGTAAATTCGATATCGAAGGCATCGCTAGAGCGAATTATTACTACATACAGTGGCAAAGATCTTTCGTTGCTTAGCACCCATACCTATTAGTTTAGTAATTTGAAGAGGTTATTAACAACGGTTAGTAACGCTTTAATTTCTCAAAAAGAAAACCCTCCTACTGCCGTTCAGTAAGAGGGTTTTACTTTACCAAGATACAATCGCTAATCAAGTAACTGGTATTTATCTACCCCAGCTTTAGACTTACCATAAACGACAACTGTTGGCGTACCATCATAATCAATGTCTCCTATAAGCTTAAAGCTTGGCTTAGCCAGCCAGTCATTACCTAAATTCACGGTAGCATATGCTCCGTTACTCGCTATACCATCTTTAATACTAAGCTCGTAGTTACCATTACTTCGCAATCCAAACAACATCACTTCGTTCACTCCGTCATTAGTAAGATCGCCTACTACGTCAAAAGATACTTCAGTCCAATTACTTGGCCAACCGTAATTTACCAGTGTAGTTGAACGGCTTGTTCCATCTCTAACTGTCAATTGGTAACGTCCGGCGCTTGTCCGGAAGCCCCCTACGGCCAGTTCATCTACACCATCTGAAGTGAAATCTGGAATAATGTGAAAACTCGTAGACTCCAAATCCTCCGGCCACGTGTAAATACCTAATGTACCTGAGGTCGACACACCACTTTTGGTGAATAGTTGGGGTTTATTATCATCCTTCCTTGTTCCGAACATGCCCCAATCATCAACACTATCGCCGTTAATATCAGATAAACGGTGCCAGCTTACATTATTCCAGTTTGCTGCAAAGTTGTACGCCTTTAATTTGTTACCCGAATCAGTGCCATCTGTGATTTTAATCTGCACTTTTCCATTGCGTTCGATTTCGCCAAATAGACCAACATCATCTACACCATCACCATTGAAGTCACTGAGTTGATAGAACTTCGGATTTTTAAACAAACTAGGATAGCCGTAAGTAGTAACATTTGAACCGCTTACTGCATCTTTGACAAATAGTTGTGGGCGCGCACCTTCTACAATAAAGCGCCCTTGCATGCCAAAATCAGCTATTCCATCGCCCGTAACGTCATCTAAAACCACTAAGGATGTCTCTAGCCAATTAGCAGACCAGTTATACACATTTATCCGATTACCCGTTTTACCATCTTTTACGAATAGTTGGGGTTTGATTACGGCATTACCTGAGGCGTCGTTGGCGCTTATCATCCCGAAAATACCAATTTCCACACTGCCGTTTCCATTAATATCTTCCAGTATATAAGCTTGAACATCTTGATATTCAGTAGACCAATTAATATTGTGTGAAATCGTTTCGTTAGCTCCATTTACTACACTCGCTGAAACGATACCATCAACAACAGATATTAATGCGAAATCATCCGAACCATCGCCCGTAACATCACCAACCGATAGCAGATCAGTAAGCCCTGACTGAGCCTCGTTATAAATAGAAGGCCAATTATCAAGCCTATCGATAAGTCCATCTCCGTCTGAGTCCTCACTCAATGGGTCTAAACCCAGCGCTATTTCAACGCTATCTAAAAGGGAATCGAAGTCAGTATCTTTAGGATCTCTGTTATCTGGTGAAAGGCCGTTCAGATACTCTTGCAAGTTTGTATAACCATCGCCGTCTAGGTCATCGCCAGCATCAGACGAATCTAACCAATTAGCTAAATGAGAATAGCGAAGCTCCCAAAAATCAGGAATTCCATCCCCATCACTATCATGATTAGTATCTATCTCGTAGGCATTGCCGACGCCGTAGGAGGTTTGCAGTAATGTGGTAGATAGGTTGTTAGAGGTATGCTCAGCAAAGTAGGTAGAAGTTAAAACCGAGCCATTAGAGACTCCATAACTACCGGTAAGTAATAGTGGAGCTACCGAAACATTAGAGATCTTGCTACCCGCCATGTTTCCTAAATCCCACAAAACCCAATCCCTAAAAGTACAATATGAGCCATTTGTACATCCACCACCTACAATATCTGAACTGTATACTCGGGTACCCTGAGGGGGCATAAAATAGAGCTCAACATCTGCCAACTCAGTAAGCTTATTATTTTCTACACCAATGGACATTTGCATCTGCGCCCCTTGCTGTAAAGGGTATCCCACGGTTTGCGTAGCAGTAATAGAAAGGGGCCTTTCTTGGATAACATTAACTTCCGATGCAACAGCCAGTGTTCTTGTTGTAGAATTCGCCACAATACGAGCATTGGTATGTATAGTATCACCGGGCTCTAAGTTGCTATCAGCCGCAAGCGTTATCGATAGTTGATGCCAATTTCCTACAGGAATGTTACCCAGAGGCCAATAAACAATATCGTCTACTACTTCATACACACCTGATGCAGAAACGAACTCAGCATTACTTGGAACTGGTACTTGAAGCATTGCACTTTCAATAATTTGTTCGCTAGGGTTGCCCACAGTCACTTTTAAGCTTATCTCTTCGCCAGCGGACATATGATGAGAGGTAGAGTCAATTGCTAACTGAGGTAAAGCACCTCCTAACTCACTGGTATATACTAATGTGGGAGTAGCGGTAAGTACGTAATCTGTAGTGGAACTTTCAAGTGTAGCGTGTGCCACGCTTATGCCACCAGCTTTGGCTTGGTAACTATAAAAAGGAACAACTACAGCCCGTGTTTCACCAGGTGATAGCTCGCCAAATTCATACACTACTCGCTCGTTGGCATACTTTGTTGAAGAACCATTAAGCGGCAATGCATCTGGAGTATAATACCTTGAGTAGTTTCCTGGTTGAATGACTAACTCTACGTCAGCATGACTTACATCATCTGTATTACTTATGATAAAGCTGGTAATACCTTGCTCGTATGTCACATCTAACGTTAGTGAAGTATCTGCCTTGACGACAATGCTTTCGTTAGAGCGGGTTAGCGACTCGCCACTTTGTAGAATATTTGACTTAACAACCACTGCATCAGCATCGTTTAAAGTATTACTAACAGATGCGGTGAACGAACGCTTAGCAGCATATCCAGATGTCAACGTGCCTAACTCCCATTGAACGACACCATCGGCAAAACTACCTCCATCGTTAATAGTTTCCACAGTGAGCCCTTCAGGTATAGCTACTTCCAACACTAAATTCTGCATATTAGTACTAGACTCATTGCCATAGAGCACTTCAAAGTTAATACTTTCGCCGGCCTTTACAACGCTACGATCACTCGACAAGTGACTGCTTATTGTACGTTCATTATCGAACGAATATGTATTTCTTGTACTTTGAATGAACGAATCTAAACCATCTGACAGTACTGCATTCTCAACCCAAGGCTTACCATCAATTTGCTGATAACTATTCAAAGGAAATTGAACTACTTTCGATTCACCTGGATTGATCACGTCGAACGTGTAGTACATCCAATCTGTAGCATAGAAGGAGCTATTGGTATAATAAGGGTATGTGTTGTTTCCATAAACACGTACTCCATTGTCAACTGATACGGCTAATACCACATCCGTTCGTACCGTTGTACCTGGGTTAGAAATAACGTATTTGCTATAGCCGTAGTGTGCGAGAGAACGCGTATCGCCTGTTATAGTTGGAGTTAGCACTAGTGGCATTGTTTCAGTTACGATTAGTACCTCTGACGCACGCGCTAAGGTAGTTGAACTGCTTTCTAAGCCAGCTACCACTTTGAAGCTGTCTCCCGCCGAAAGATCATCATCTATCGTTACTGTTATGAAACGCTTAACAGAGGTACCGACTGCGAGGCTGCCTAAGCTCCATTTTATATTCGACCCATTTATTTCAGCATCATTGGTAGCCGACTGCGCTGTAACCTGTCCCGGCAGAGTGAGTGGGACGGCCAAATTCTGAATAGTAGAATCGCTAACATTTGCTATATTAAGCTCTAAAGTGACCTCATCACCCGGCATCACTATTTGCTTATCGCTTGCTACCGTAAATACCACGGAATTTGTTGCACTATAAAGAGTTGAAGGCTTAGTACCTTGTATAAATGCACTCACAGAATCACTTAGAATTACATCGCTTATCTGCGGTGCGCCGTCTATTTGATTATACCCACTGAATGGCAACGTAAGTATGTACTCTTCGCCCGGTGCTAAATCGCCAACAGAATAAGAAGCCCAGTTGTCGCCATAATATGTACCGTTAGAAGGGGCTGATGGATAACCGTCATTCCCAGCAAAACGTGTTCCAGCAGAAGTTGATATATTTAGTGCTACATCTGTACGGGTAATATTGCTAGTGTTGGTCACCACGTATCTTAAATAATTGTAGTGGCTTGGGGACCGAATGTCGCCTATTTGCCCGATAGTGAGACCTAAGGGTCTGTTATCCACCACAGATACTACTTCACTGGCGCGGGATATACTAAGCCCGCCGTTATGGATGTTAGCTGTTGATTTAAATATGTCTCCAGCGTCACTAGTTTCTGGAGCCCTTACTTTCAAATAACGCTTTCCACTGCTTCGCGCACTTAATGTCCCAACTGACCAAGCTACGCTTGTATCTGAAACCACACCACTGTCACTAGCACCAATAACTTCGAGCTCTTCCGGCAAAGTCAGCTCTATCACCGTATTTTGGTAAGCCGTATCTGTTAAATTACCAAAACTCAATTCATATTCGAAAAACTCACCCACTTCCACTTTCTGTTTATCTGATGAGATACCAAGCCGAATGCTCTGTTCAACGTCCCATAGATATACCGAATGAGAAGCTTGAAGCTCAATACCATCTTCACTGTATAATACGGCGTGTAGGTCTATTGGCATACCGTCTAGCGGGTTATATACCGACATAGGGACAAGTAGGCTAGTTGATTCGCCAGGAAGAAGTTCCTCTACCGATAATGCTATCCATCTATCCCCATAGAATACGCCAGTAGAAGGAACCGCTGACGCAGGCCAAATTCTACTTCCGTAAAGCCTAGAGTAAGATCCTGCTTTAACGTATAACGTCGAATTCGATTGGATCTGACTACTGTTATTCACTACAGTAAAGCGATAATCACTAGCTTGACCTGTCATGGCTGTATCACCAAATACCGCTGTTTCTACCAAATAGTTATTTGAATTGCGCACCACCACCATACTCTCTGAGGTCTGTGCAGCAGATAGACTACTATTCCTTGCCCACTTAACCTGTGTTTTATAAACGGTGCCGTTTGATGCGTTATTAGGTAAGCGTACCGTAAAATATCGTTTTTCTCCGCTGCCTCCACTTAACACTGAGGCACTTTGCCAAACCACTTCACCGCCTACTAAACTCCCCTCGTCCGAAGCACTAACAAAGGTCGCCCCGCTTGGTATTGCAGCCGAAATGTAACTACCTGCGAAGCCCGTATCGCCAATATTCCCCACGGTTACTTCAAATGTAACATCTGAACCCGCCTCTACAAATGCGTTTGCCGAAGTAGTCTTCATTAGAATACTTTCTTCATCAACATACGTAACTAGAGCCGTATTCGTGACAGGCGTAGGGCTTCCCCCATGAGTTACAGATGAAGAAATTGTCATTTCGCTGTCATAGTTGTCGTCGAATAAGCTGTTTGGATACAAAGGAATGGTAAATAGCGCAGAGCCACCTGAAACAATAGTACCAACATTATAAGAAACCACCCCGCTACAGGTATTACACGTAAAATTGGGAAGTGCGGTATAACCTTTAAACTCAAGACCCGTTGGCGCAGAGACGGTAAGCGTGACATCGTTTCTGGTAACCGAGTCATTATTTATTAACGCCACGGTATATACTAGATAACCGCCCTCGCGTTTGATTTTATTGTCGAGTGTCGTTTCAATTTCTAACGCATGAACAGACGTAGAAGCGAAAACGCTCATAATTGAACAAAAGATAAGACGCCAGAAGAGACGCAAAAAACTAGCCCGTAAACGGGATGAGGCAATTTGACTTTCCATGATAAACCCTATTGCAAATTTTGTAATTAAAGGCAATTAGGAGAGGCCTAAAAAGCGCCCTATCGGGCTTAAGCACATACTACACTCCTTTGTAATACTGGGTAACTATCCAAAACAAAAACTAAATAGCTACACTTTACGAGACTACTCTAGTAGGAAGTAAGTAGTATCGATATTTATTATAATTAGACTAAAGCGAAGCGAACAAAAAAGCAACAAACAGTTCTACTAAACTACTTGCTTTACCTATTTGCGAAGCTAAACACTTGTTACAATGAATCAAATACTTTATCAATGAGTGCCATGGAAAATCACGCCCACATTTCGCAGCTAAACAATGCTCTTGTTATTCCTCAAACACCACATTCGGACTTTGGAAGAAAGCCTATGTCTCGCGACCACTTTATTAGTGGCGTGTGTCAAACCAAAAACTCTGATATATTTTTCGGGCATAAATACAAAAATAATTATCTTCTTAACAAAGACTTACAGTTAAGCACCATCAAAAACAGTAAATCTTTAAAACTTCAAGGAACATGGCTTTTTGGAGGACTTTTGGCGCCCCATTTTGGTCATTTTATGGCAGAGAGTTGCCATAGATTGTGGGCATGGCAATCTATGGCAACCAAAGTAGACGGTATTATTGTGCTTCCCCCGCCTGGATATTCAGACATCAATAAATGGCCAGCTTTTATATTTGATGTGTATGCGTTATTTGGTATCGTCAAAGAAGATATCAAAATAATTACTAATTTGACCGAAGTAGAGCATATACATATACCAGAAATGGGGGCCTCTTTTCATGGGGAGATAAAATCGTGGTATGCCGAGTGGTTGAATGGAAATCCGCTATATGGCGAGCAATCTCATATTCACCAAAATAGAAAGCTATTTATTTCTCGACGGAATTATAAGCTTAAAGGGAGAGTAGCTGGTATGGATGCTGTGGCTGAACTCTTAGCAGAGCAAGGCTTTGAAGAAGTTTACCCTGAAGAACTGTCCATTAAAGAACAGCTACTGTTACTATCTTCGGCATCACATATTATTTGGGAAGAGGGAAGTGCTGTACACTTAATGGAGCTATTGGCAAAGCAAAATTCCCGCGCCGCGCTGATAATGCGAAGACCTAAAAACCCTAATATTAGAAACTTCCTCGAAAAAAAATACGACAACCTTTACACCGATAGTTCGCTTGTAATGGATAAACTAGCGCAAAATAGACCTAACAATGCCCTTGCCTATTTTGCAAACATAATAGATACCATAAAAGGCTTGGAGCAATCCGGCATCATTAGCAAGACTTATGATATTAGTCGGGTTAAGCGTCTTTTAGTCGAGAACGAAAAAATAGACTCATTAGAATATGTTAGATCACTAAGATTATCTGATGAAAAACGAAAACTGTTTCTCTCTAGAGTAAAGCTTTTTCAGAAATTAAGGCGTTTGAATTTAGATAAAAGCCACTTAATAAAATACATTTTATTCAATGACCTACCGACAAATACAGTAACGCCAAAAGATCTTCGGGAAATGAGCGCATTTTTAGCGCACCCAAAAATTGAAGAAACTGAAAAGCATGAAGTTGCTCAGTCACTCAAAAGGGCAACAGAACAATGCTCAAATAAAGCCCTGCAAACTAAATTAAAGGCTATTCAGGCGTTAATTTCGTAGTAGCACGATACACCAGAGGAAAAGGACTTACATGAAACACATATTCATTTTGACTTTTATATTACTTTCGCCACTTTGTTTAGCAGAAGAATTAGATGTTTTGTCAGAAAAGCCGCTGAAACAGCTTTTTTTCCGCTATGCTGAAGGTAGTTTAAAAAATACTGAACAAGAGCAATGGATAAAGCGCTGGGGTAGGTTTGATGGAGTTGTAGTGAAAGCCTTTAATGAAGAAATTTCAGGCTTTAACAACAAAACTAACGATACACTCGCAGGCTTCAAAAAAACTTACCCGAACAAGCTATTATTACTGCACTTTAATGGTAGAGCCTCACTTCCTACCTTTTCCTCTCAATATGCTAGCTCTCATGATTATTTGTATTTTTTAGGAACCTCAGCAATTTCTGAATTGAAGGACAATGAAGAAAAGTCGACCATTAAGGTTCGTAAGACAAATGCGTTCTCTATCAGAAAAAACCTCAAGAATAATGCTTCGGAAGATGTCGTTATTGTTGAGTTGGACAATAATGGCGAGCTAAACTGGAGCAACACTGAACACGCAAAATTAATATCAATAAACAAAAACGGTACGGTAACCCTACTCCGAGACACATTGAATACAGGCAAGATAAAACTAGCTGCCAATCGCGCCTACATTGCTCAGCACGTTGCAAAAGGCCCCTTTTCTCAAGAAACCCAACGCCTATGGGAATATAACTGGTTTAAGTTTGAAGATAATAATCGAAAACTTTTTTCAACTTTGCCAGATTTTTTAGCATCAAATATTTCAAAAAAATACAGTTTCTTCGATGGTTTGCAGTTTGATGTATTAACAGAGTCACATCGCACTACTAACATAGGCTACCCTATGAAGTTAGATGCTAACTCAGATGGGAAGCCTGATAAGTATTCTTCAAATGAATACAGTGAAGCCCATGCCGCAGGAATATATACGTTTTTAAAAAATTTACGAAAAATATTAGCAAAGAAGAAACTAATACTCGCCGATGGAAGCTACGCTAACCAACGTGCTACATGGTTGCTAAATGGGATTGAAAGTGAAGGATGGCCATCGGCTAGTGATGTAGAATTACAACAATGGTCTAGCGGTTTGAATCGCCATAAATTCTGGCAAAGTTTTGCCCAGCAGCCAGCTATAAGCTATATAAAAGTTGCCAAATACCATGTTCCGGGCAAAGGCAGTATAGAGCCAGAAGCAAACATACGGCGCCTTGTGGTTGCCGCAGGGTTGCTCACCAATAGTGCCATTGTGCCAGCTTATAAGCCCAATGGTTTGGCATTTCACAAATGGCCAGAGTTTAGAAAACTTAAGAATATAGGTAAGCCATTAAGTGAACTTTTAGTACTTACCACAAGTCAGCTTTCACCCATTAGCTATTCTCCCGTAAAAGCTAACCAATCTGACACAACGTTATTTCGGCAAGAAACTTTAAATAATAGCGCTAAAAAACTAGCCGCCACACATTGTATTGATACCTCTTCCGCCTTAGAGGGTGCAACAATACAAATGACAGCGACTGCGTCTTCTTCAGCGAAGAGTGAAAGTGAGCGCCCCGCCCTATTTTACATTGGAACACAAAATAACCAGCAAAAAACATTCTATGGAAACAAGCCTTTTACGGCATGGTTTTCTTGGGAGAATAAAAATAATTCGCCCATTTGTTTTGCATTTGAAACTGGAACAGGTAAACCGGAAATAAGTAACTTACTCTTATCAACGGGCGTAAAAATAGAGGCAAGAGTTTTTGAAAAAGCAGTACTTTTTGCCAACAATAACTCTACCCCTATAAAAGTAAACGCAAAATTATTAGCACCTATTAGCGAGCACATTGAAATAGATAAAGTACTCAAAGGAAGGGATGAGCTTGTAATACCGGCCAAAGATATAAAGACTATACGCTTTTAACGAAGCTTATTGAGCTTCGTTAAAATAGTAACTTTCATCTAGAGAATAGCCTTGCTCTTTCATTAGTTCGCCGCAAGTTTCTATAAAGTAAGCCTTTTGTTGTTCAGTCCAGTTCACCGCGTTTAAACTGGTTACATCGGAAGGTTTGCCGCTTGTTACTTGTGGAGCCTTCCGTTCTTGGTATCTGAACATACGATTTATAGCGCCTTTCCCAACTTGAAGAAAAAAACCTATTTCATCTGTTACCTTAGAAGGAGCCGTAGCTAACTCGTACTGCTCTACTTCTAAGCACCATGAACTACTCCCCAAAACAGTGCTAAGTTGAGTCTTCATTCTTTTCCATATTTTTAGCGTTTGACTCCACTGTTTACAATGGACATCAAATTTAGCGTTGGGAAACTTACGCAGGCGAGAGGCAACATTTTCGATCCCTCTGCGCTGACAATAAACTACCTTAGCACTTGGAAACGCTGAGATCAGAAGAGGTAATGACTTAAGCATAGGAATGCCCGGTGTTTTATCAACCACTACTTCATTGCCGTAATAGGTAATGTAAATATCGCGCAGTTGCTTTATCAGCTGTGCTTTTACCAACAGACTTGGCATCTCCCATACCATTGTGCCCTTGTTTTTAGCAGCTTGGCTATTGGTTAAATATTCATCAGCATGAGAGATTAGCCCACTAAACAACTCGGCCAAATGTGATTCACCGTGAGCTTTTGTTCCATAGGCTTGTTGAATCATATTCCCAACAACCGTTGTTCCACTTCGGGGCGACCCCACTACAATACAAACCTTAGGTAGGTCTGGAGAAGGCAGTAGCGCAACATAGTTTTTATACGTATTGCCACCTTTCGAAGCAACTATCTTGAGGACTTGAACCTCATTTACTAAAGCGCTCAAAGGAAGTAAGAGTTGACTGTTATTAACAACAACGCCACCTAACGGGCGCTCGTTATTTAAAAGCTCAGAATGTGAGGCAAATTGAACTGTAATCTCTGCATCCTTGAACTTCGGCAGTAAATTCAAGCTAAGTGTTTTTGAGCAAACCCCAACACTGGCACCAGCAAAAATAGAGGCATCATCGTGCTCTAAAAAATAAGTCCACTTCATATTATTTGTACAACGATAAGTTTTTTTCGGCTGACTCAGCAATAGACATGGGCACTGTTATTCCGGCTTTGCATTGTGAATGTAAGCCAGGATTCTCCACTATATCTTGCAGTATGGATAACAGTGATAAAGGCTTGCCTACGTTAAAGGTTAGCCCATTAACACCATGCTTTACTTTTTCAACCATTCCCCCAATATTACTAGTAATCACTGGCACGGTAGATCGAAACGCTTCTTGAATCACTATTGGCGAGTTCTCCCACCAAATGGATGGAACCACCATCCAATCTACATTAGCAAGTAAGCCTGGCAGCTCTGCACTATCATAACTACCATGCATAAATACAATACCTTTAAGCTTGCTAAGTGCAGAAAATATTTTTTCTTGAAACTCTGGTGGTTGCTGGTCTAAATTAGCACCGTGAATATTTAGTACGAACTGCTTTCTTTTTTGCCTATTCATTAGCAATAAACTTTCTAGTAATACGTCTAACCCTTTAAAGCGGTTAATTTGGCCAAAATAGGCTAGGCGTACTGGTTGGCGATTTTGCTCATCACATCCAACTGATTCAGTTAATAGCTTAGCATCTTGTTCATTCACCATAGGCATGCCATTTTCAATAATAGAAATACGGCTTTCCTCAATTCCCCAATCAACATATCGGGCTTTTAGAAATTTTGAAGGTGAAATAAACTGATCGACTACCGCAAAAGCGCGTTTGATATAAATCTCACGCATAAAAAAATCTGCTGGCGACTTTTCAGGAAAGCAGTTGTGGCAATCTCGCGGGGAAGCCTTTGAGCACAGCTTGCCTGACTTAGGCTTCAGCATTAGCCCACTGGCATTACAAATAGCTAAATATTCATGCAGCGTAAAAACAACTTTTGCATTTGGTAGTGTTTTTCTTACTTCCAACAGGGTTTCAATACCCATCAAAAAGAAATGATGAAAGTGCACTACATCTGGTTTGAAACGCGCTAGTAAATCACGCAATTCTGACCAAATGTATCTTGTACGAATATTCGAAAACATAAAGTCGTCGTCTTGGCGAGTATGAAAGAGTAACTCGTTGGGCTTATTGCGAATTGAAAAAGCCGCACCGCCATGAGGTGACTCCTCGCTTCTAGCCAAAAACATAACGTCTAAGCCCTGTGCTTCATATTCTTGGAATAGCTGATAAGCCGCCAGCTCTGCACCACCTTTATGTACATCTGGGTGACCGTGGGCAACAATGAGTATTTTTTTATTATCCATTTTCAGCCATCACTTCTACTATTCTATCGTTCCACTTACTGGTATGTCTTAGACCATTCAACATAGACAGAGTATGTTTCCAAGTATTTCCTGATACCAACGACTGCGATAAGCGTTCTAGATGATACATTTGCACCACTCCTGACACCGCAATACGCTTGTTTTGATTACGTACTTTCATACACAAATCTGAATCTTCAAAATCACCTAGTATGTAGCCAATGTCAAACCCGCCAACGTCTATATATTGCTGCTTAGTCATAAGCATAAGCGCACCAGTTACCGCTTGTGCATCACGTATATCGAATTCATCAGTAAGCGATAATGGAAACCCTTTTTGTGGATGGTAGTTCATCCACATACCTGGGTGTGAAGGGTCTTCCATATACTCCATTCCTTGGTGCTGAATAGTATTGTCTTCATACAGCAAAGTACCACTGAGTATGCCCATATTATCGTTTTCGAGAAACTGACTCAGTAATACTGAAAACTGACCGACTTGCTTTGGAATAACATCTGAATTAAGCAGTACGATGTGCTCGGCAGAAGCATGAGCTACACCTAAATTGTTCGCCCCTGCATAACCTAAATTACGTTCGCTAAGTACAACTTTAAACGGTACACCAAAAGTTTCGAATACCCCCTGACAGGTAACCATAAATGCATGCTTTATTCTTGGGTCATCTAATACATATACTATTTCAATATTGTCGAAATCAGAGTCTAAGCTAAATTGAGACATTTGAATTTGCACAAAGTCATAGCGGCCATAAATAGGAATAATAAGAGACAAGCGAGGGGTAGCCACCGAAGTACCAAACTGTTTAACCACGGCTGAATTTGGGGATTCAAGCCTTCCACGCCAGCACTTTTCTATGGCCACGTTAACGTGTTTAGAAAGCTTTGGAAATTTAGCAGTATTGGTAACATCTACGTTGGCAAGCAGTATTTCTGTTAACCAAGTTTCTTCGCGATTAAATTGCTCGGCCTTTAGCGCTTGCCCATGAAAAAACACACCATCAACACTGTACATAAGCTCAACATTTGTATTTACCTGCTCGGGCAACGATACAGTAAATGCAAAACCAATTTTTTCACCTTGGCTAAGCGGTAAACTCAGCGCCTCTGCCACATCGTATCGTGGATGAAAAAACGCATCTTCTAAAATACAGTTGGTAATAACGTTATTAATGCGCAAATTAATACGCTTAAATAAACGCGCCTCATCAAGTACCCATCCTATTAACAAAATGGTATTTGCATCTAAGGTATAGGTATAATCTACTTGGATTTTACTGTCTTTATGAAATAGAGAAAGATTATTGGGCGTATTTTCGTCGAATTCTAATGCCTTTTGCCCCCAGTAAAAGCCGTTCCTCTCAAGCAGTGCTGTGGCATTTTGCATGAAATTTTGCGGGAGTGGGGAAATTTCTGCGAGCAAAGTTGTGTATAAAGAAGGGGTTAACTCTACACTACAAGAATCCTCTCCCCACGACACATCTACACTGCTTTTATTTGTGGCATCAGAAAGCACAACCAAAAAACCAGAACAGTGCTCACTGAGACACTGCATAACCTGACTTACGTCTTCTCTTTTATAGAGCAAAAGCTGTGAGGCGGGTTCACCGTCGAACTGAAGTGGGTGCGTGGACATATTACTGTCTACAACTGCCCACCCTCCTAGTAGCAGTTTAGAACCTACTGCAAAGGCAAAATCTATTTCTATTTTCAAATCTTCCACTACCCATTTATGGTTACAACTTTGAAATCAGATCAGAAATTGCAACTCGTTCTGCTCTTTTATGTTTGCCACATTTAGTAGATAATAACTATAAGCTATAGTCTCACATAAATTCAAAAAAAAGTACCGAGGCAAAAGCACGTTTTTTGAATTTGAGTGCTCGTCACTCAAAAAGCGGTCAGGCAAAGGAATCATAAGTGGCACAACAAGATAATGAACTAACAGAACATTCCACAGACGCTACATTGGATAAAAGTTTAGGAGCAGAGCAAAGCCATAACATCGCCATGAATGACGAGGATCTGCATTTTGTTAAACAAGTAGTGGAAGAGGCTTTTGATGAGGATTTCTATAGAGAGCATGCTGATATTGATAGTGAAGAAAATGCGCTAGCCCATTTTTTAGACGATGGGTGGCAAGAGGGTTTAGATCCTTGTGAATGGTTTTCAGTAAGTGCATATTTAGAACTAAACCCCGACGTCAAAAAAACACAGTTGAACCCTTTTTTTCACTATTTAGATAAAGGTAAAGGTGAGAATAGACCCATTCGCGTGTCTCAAAAGAAATTTGCGTATTCTGAAACGGAACTTCAACACGCAACCCACGTAATAGAAAAAGATTTCGATGAGATATTTTATCTAGAGAAATACAACATCCCGAGTAATTCCGACGCGATATTGCATTATCTAAAAAATGGATGGAAATTAGGCTTCAATCCAAATATTTGGTTCTCTACGTCAAAGTATTTAAATAACAATCTTGATGTTGCAAACAGTGGTGTTGAGCCATTTAGCCATTTTCTAACAGACGGACTTAGTGAAAAGCGACCGCTTTATAGCAGCTCTAAACACAAAACCGCGCCTGAAGCCTTATCACCTATAGAGGCCTCTGAAAAATTTGAAGGCTCAATCATTTATGAAGTAGCCAACGCGATTAAGAGTTCTAAAGATTTAGTAGAGCGTAACTGGGTCAATTGGACATCTAAATTGAAAACCGTTGATGGCGCGCCGGAATTTGTTAAGGCTCATTTAGAATTTGCCGTAAACTTCGCAGGGGGAAAAGAGGGCATTGTACTAGGCTGGATTGTTGCAGAAGGGGATCCCATAGTATGGGCAGAAGATGCAAAAGGCCACGTTTGGTTTCTAGACGATGCCTACCGCACCCGCAGGGCAGACGTGCATCAAGCTTTTTTAAAGTCTTCTTTTAATTGTATTTCTGAAGAGCTTGGATTTGCCCAGCGCATTAATAATATGGCACAAACAGGCAGCCTGACGCTTAAAGCGCTCTCTCACCAAGGTGTGCACATATTAGGCACTAAAGATATAGAAAACATTGGAAGCTCACCAGTGCAAGCGGCACACTGGCTGTTTGGCATTCCTACAGCTATACCTAATTTAGCAGAACGTTTTACCAAACTTGACCTGCCTATTATGGAAACCATTATTGCAGAGCAGCGCAAAAAATACGTTACGCTAAAACAAGAAGTAAAGCACTACGGAACATGCCCGAAAGACCCTGAAGTGAGCATTATCATTCCACTTTATGGACGAATTGACTTTATTGAAAGTCAAATGGTGTGTTTTTCCAGTGATAATTTCATTAACCAAAATTGCGAAATTATTTACGTGGTGGATGACCCTGCTTTACTTAGCGAGCTTTCTACGACCGCAGAGCAACTTTACAACCTTTACAAAGTACCGTTTAAAACCGTATGGGGTAGCACAAATAGAGGCTTTTCAGGTGCCAACAACCTTGGTGCAGAACATGCAACAGGCGACTTGCTACTGTTCCTAAACAGCGATGTTTTCCCAAAACAAAACGGCTGGTTAAAAGCATTGAAAAAAGAGCTTCTTAAATCTGACAAGATTGGCGTTGTTGCGCCACGTCTTACCTTTGCAGATGGCTCTATTCAACATGCAGGCATCGAGTTTAAAAAGCGCACTGACCTTGGAATTTACATCAACCACCACCCACAGATGGGCCTAACACCTGAATTAGATGCTAACTCTTCGTCAACGGCGCTTCCAGCAGTAACTGGGGCATGTATGCTAATTAGACGAAGTGACTTCGATGCAATAGATGGTTGGGATACAGGGTACTTAATTGGCGACTTTGAAGATTCTGACCTGTGTTTGAAATTAAGAAGTAAGGGTAAAGAGTGCGTTTATACACCGAATATTGAGTTAACGCATTTGGAAAGACAGTCGTTTAACCTTACGGGAGCAGGCGATTTCAGAATGAAGGTTGTTATTCTTAACGCTGTGCGCCACCAAGAGCGCTGGAACGGTTTATTAGCTGGTAAGCAAAATTAGAAATGGAATTAAGTAGTATGAAAGAACGAATTTTGGTTATCTCGCACGGCCATCCTGACTTTAGCTTAGGCGGTGCTGAAATTGCAGCCTATAACCTATTCAATGCTTACAAAGAATCAGAACAAGTAGAGGATGCTTGGTTTTTAGCTAGAGCAGACAGGGGCCGCGGCGCAACAGGACAAATAAGGAAGCGCAGAGACAACGAATACCTGTGGGAACAAGCCGTTCACAATTGGCACATGATGAAAGCGGTAGAACAAAACTCGCTTACCACATGGTTTGCCGATTTTATTAAAGCGCTAAACCCGACCATTGTTCACATGCATCATTATGCCCACATGGGTTTAGAGTTCATTCGTGTAATTAAGCAAGTAAACCCTAATATACGTATATTTTTTACCATCCATGAATATATGGCGATTTGTAAACACAATGGCCAAATGGTAAAAACAGGCGAAGGACACAAGCTGTGTAGCAGCGAATCTTTTGATGAATGCCGTAATTGCTTTCCAGAAAATACAGCCGAAGACTTTTGGTTAAGAAAACACTACTTTCAAAAGCACTTCGACATGATAGATGGCTTTATTTCACCGTCTGAATTTTTAAGACAGCGCTATATTCAGTGGGGTATAGCTGAAGATAAGATTGTAATGATTGAAAATGGTCAAGCTGATATACCAAAGCTTGAGCCACGCCCCTTAAATGAGGGTGAGAAACGAAACCGTTTTGCTTATTTCGGGCAAGTAAACCCGTACAAAGGTATTGATGTACTGCTACAAGCGTTGCACACCATGACCAAGGAAGAGCGAAAAGAGCTAGTGGTGGAAATTCACGGCGCTAACCTAGAACAGCAAAGTGGTGAATTTAAAGAAAAAGTGCAAAAGCTAGCCGCTAAACTTATTAAAGAAGGCTGCTTGCGTTGGGTTGGCCCTTACAGGCCCGACGAGCAAATGGACAGATTGAAGAGCATTGATTGGGTTGTTGTACCGTCTATTTGGTGGGAAAACTCCCCTATGGTAATTCAAGAGTCTTTTGTTGCAGGGCGACCATTGATTGTATCTGACATTGGTGGCATGAAAGAAAAAGTGCGTAATAATATTGACGGCTTACATTTCAGTGCACGTAACCCAACAGATCTCGCGAGTAAGTTGCTTCTAGCCGCAAAATCTTCTACTTTATGGGATCAATGCCGTGAGAATATTATTAAGCCATTAAATTATATGGAATGTGCTGAGTTACATATGGTTACACTTGAACAATTGTCGAAAATATAGATGGCAACACCTATGTAAAATTAAAAATATCATAATGTAATAGCAATCAAACTTTTCATTTACTCTCCGCGATAGACTGTGGTCAGTCACTCAACTCTTAGGGCAATTAAAATGTCTAAACTTATTTTGCATGTAGGAATGCCGAAAACTGGAAGCAGTTATATACAAGGGATACTCAATAAAAATAAAGGGCTTATTGAGGAATCTCTAGGGATTAGAGCATTGACTGGTATTAGTCCACACGTAGTTGCCTGTCATTTAATATCAGACATCAATCTCCTCACTAGACCCGATATACTCAGTCTACGGGAAAAATACAACTTAGAACTTGAAAATACAATTAACGAATATGCAAAAAAGTCTGAATTGGTTGTTATTTCTTCGGAGTATTTTTACCTTTGTGAACCAGAGGTCGTAAAGAAATTTTTTGCGGACTATTTCAAAAACTTTGAAATAGTATTGGTCGTCCGTCGTCAAGATAAGTTGTTGTCTTCTGGTTACAATCAAGACGTAAAAGCTTTAGGAAGAACATCAAATTTAACATGGGATGTCGAAAATGGAAAGAAACTAGATTATTGGAACTATTGCGAAAGTTGGTCACCTTGCACTGTTAGATGTATAGATTATGACACAGTCAAAAAACAAAAAAATGGATTGATATCAGCATTTTTTGCATTATTTATAAAAGACTATAACGCTATAGCTAACCAACTTGTGAACCCCAATGATAACTCTAAAAATCTATCACTTAGCCATAAAGAGGTTCTATTAAAACTTGCAATGAATAGAAACGGATTAGGGGAAAAAAACGAAATCCTGGATGAGTTTTCAAATTTTCTAAGTGATAAACAACCTTTCGAAATGCCTTCTGCTTATGAAAATGTAATCGCTTCTCATTACAGACCAAGCAATTTAAAATTGATAGCAAAATATTTAAATAACGACTTAAATAGCGAATTGGCTTTTAATGAGTTAAAACATAAAGGTTCGCATAATAAGTTCGCTTGGAATCCGCTAAGTGGTTATGAAGAAATATTGGAATATCTATTAAAGAATATAAGTGAAGAAAAAAAATGAATATTCATGTTTATCTACTTTGTTACAATGAAGAGAAGATAATTAAGAATGTAATTGACTATTACAAAACTTTCGCATCAAAAATATTTATACTTGATAATTTTTCTACAGACCGAAGTATTGAAATTGCGACAAGTTATGATTGCGTCACTGTTATAAGATGGAAAACTAATGACGATAGAATAGATGAATCTAAATACGTTCAATTGAAGACACAAACTTATAAAAACTACAGTCGACGAGATGGTAAGTACACAGAAGAAGTAGCTGATTGGATTATCTCTTGTGACATGGACGAAATAGTTTATCACCCAAAAATAAAAAATTTACTGAAAGAATATAAGGAACTTGGCGTAACAGTTCCTCAAATTACTGGATTTGATATGGTTGGTGAAAACGATATCAAACCCGATCAGAGCCTAATAGAGCAGTACACTTACGGAGAGAGAAATCCGAATTTTGACAAAAGAGTAGTATTTGATTCTGAATTCGATATGGCTTATAGCCTCGGATGCCATCCAAAAGGGGATGGTTTTGAATATATGAAAAATACTTTTGGTTACTCCACGAATGAAGATGCTCAACTTGCACTTTTACATTTTAAAAAGATTGGAAATAGGCACGTAGAAGCCGCTAAAAAAAATGCGCCTCGTCTGAATATGGAAAAAATAAAAATTGCCAATAGTGGTTATACAGGGCCAGGTGCGCACTATTTGAATATAGTGAACAACTCTGAAGTAAAAGCTGACAAAAAAAATATAAAAAAAGTGATTGATTCGAGCGGTAATATCTTGCTTCAAGACTTTCCTCGTTCTACTGGTGAACTAGGCGTCTATGCCAATCCACGCAAAGGAATCCTCTTAGCGAGTGATGATTTGAGAGAGTTGCTGAAAATAATGAAAGAGATTGATAAAGATAGCCCTTTATACGAAATCTTAAAGCGTATGCTTATTCAAATTAGACCTAATCACCCGATTCTTTCTAGGTAATAAAATGCTGATATCACATAAAGAAAAATTTTGTTTCCTACACAACCCTAAATGCGCTGGAACAACGATTCGAAGCTCACTCGCTCGCTATTGCGAGAATAATTATTACTGGATGTTCGAAGAAATAGGAGATCATAGAATTGATAAAGCTCACATGAGAGCTGAGTTATTTGAGAGGATTTTTCAAGAAGACTATTCAAAAGTTTTGACCTACTTTACATTTGGAATAGTAAGAAACCCATATGACAGGGCTGTCAGCGCATTCAATGAAATTCATAAAGATAAATGGAGAAATTTTAAAAATGGGAGCCTTTCAGAGATAGAGTATATGGAAGAACTTAATAGCTTTGTTCTTAATATAAATAGAAATAAAGTAAGTGGAAAACTCCCTCGTTTTCGTCACAGTGTAAGACAAAGAGATATCTTCTATAATAAAGAAAAATGTGTTGCTGATCTGATAATAAAACTTGAGGAAATAGATCATGCTGACAGGTTGATTAAACCGTTTAATGAGGAGATATCAAAAGTGGCGACTACATGGAAAAGTAATAAAAAAAATGTAAAAAAGAACAAAGTTAAATATATAACATTATTAAAAGACTCAGCAATAAAACATATAAACCTTTTTTATCAAGATGACTTTTATATATTCCGATACGAGCAAGTCTAGAGGGACAAAACTATGAAAAACCTTTTTTTCTACCCGCATCATAGTGGTGTTGTTTGCAGCAACAGTAACAGCACAATACCTGTAGTTTCATTTGCTCCTAAAATGACAGGTTCATTAGCCAATTTAAAAAGTAACTTACATGTTTGCACACCAAACCCCGGGAACCTAATTCATTCGGAGTCTCCTTCACGCATCTTTAATTGTGATTTTAACAATTCAAGTAAAGGTAACCTATCTGCACTTATTAAAAAATTTGAGAATATCAATGAGGCTGCTAGCTTCATTGATAGCCAATATGATGCGTTGATCTTGAGCTTTGCAAATGACATTCGAGTCGGGTGGCAAAGTCCCGACCACCTACTTTTCGCTGAACTGTTTTATCAATTAAATGTCAAGATCTTTATATTTGGCCTTGGCATGCAAGACGAAATTTCAGGAGGTCTTGAAGCTCTCACGGAGAACATGCAAGAATTTTTAAAGTCTGTCAAAGAAAATGCCGTCTTTGTTGGTGTCAGAGGGGAGAGTACAGGTAAGTGGCTTAAACAACAAGGTATCGATAATTGTGTTGTATTAGGATGCCCCAGTATATTTAGAAGTCCAAGTAATATATTAAGTGCTATAAAGAAATCACGTAAGAGAGCCCTAAACAATGTTGTAACGGCCGGTTATATTCACTCGAAAGTTAGACATAAACCGCTTCAAAAACTCTTAACTAGGGAAGACATTAACTGTTCATATATTTTCCAGAACGACCTGTTTTCAGTTTTTAATAACGAAATCTACAATGAAGATTTAAATTTTTACAACTTTGATACACAAACCGTAAATCATGACTATGTAAGCAAGAGACTTCAGAAAATTCATGGTAATGAGCAACCTTTTGAACGTTATTGCTATTTTACAAATACATATTCTTGGTTTATGTTCAACTCGATGAGCGATTTATTTATAGGTGATCGACTGCATGCAGCGATATCAGCCTTGCTCTCAGGTGTTCCCTCAATCTTGATATACTCAGACTTGCGCGTTAAAGAAATTGCGGATTTTTATTCAATCCCTTCAATATCACTCGACATGCTTGAAAGTTATAGCCTAGAAGAAATCCTAATGGATAAGTTTTCTGAAGAAGCGCTTGAAAAATTCGAGAAAACTTATAAAAATCGTCTTTTTGATTTTTATGAAATTTGTAGTAGACATGGCTTAGAGTTTATAATGGATCAGGAAATAAAAAGTTTAGCTAACTAAGTGAAGTAGTTTTCCCTGGAGCAAGAATTGAAAATATATGAAGACAAATTTCTTTTTTGTAGAAAAAAAATCTTCGAAAAGAAAGGAGAGGTTCTTGTTGTATCTTTTCAACAAAGGCTTCCAGAGAATTCGGACTTTTCAGGAAAACAAAAAGGGTTTAGCGAAAATTTTTTAAATAAAAATAAGATTAACCATATTTTGGTTCTAATTAAAGAAAACCATTGGTACCAAGTATCGACTGTCGAATCTATGATTGAGTCATTAAAGAGAGATTATGATTATAAAAAGGCAAAACGAATTGTCCTTTACGGGCAGTCAATGGGTGGGTATGCATGCCTCCTTTTTAATCAACATTTCAATGAGGCAGATATCTTAGCTATATCTCCATTATATAGTAACGATTCGAAATTGATGCCACAGGAAAAGCGGTGGGAAAGTGATCGCTTGAATTTTAGATGCGAAGTGAACATGCCACAGCTCATAAAGGGTAAAAGAAATATTTGGGTCTTGTTCGATCCCAACTCACCTGATAATCATCATGTTGAAAGGCTTGATGATTCAGCGGAGGAAATATTTAAGGTGCCTTTACCATTCTCAGGTCACCCATCGAGTGTTTATCTCTCAGATTTAGGTTTACTCTCGTCATTTAGTTTAAGCTTTATCAAAAATTTTGATCCGGAAAACCTTTTATCTTTAGTAAAACACGCTAGATTGAGTAGAAGAAAGTCAAAAACTTTTTATATAAATTTATTACGTCATGCAAGGACACGCAAAAGAAAAGAAGTGATTAATAATTTTCTAAAATCCAGTGTAATTTTCAAAGATAAAGATTCCGATCAATCATCTCACTCACTACTTGTTAAAAACATTCCCGAAAAATTTGGTGAAGTGCTACGAAAAGATGATCCAGAAACATTAGACACTATAACGTTTCCATCAACAAATGATAGCGAAGAGCACATTGTTCTACTTTTAGAGGGTTTAAGAACGAAAGAGTTTAACGAACGACTAATCAGTGCTATAACTAAAATTTGCAAAAAAAGCTTTTTCCATAGCAACGATATACAGTTGGCACTTGGGAGGTTACAACATTCTAGAGGTTTATATGTTGAGGCGATAGAAAGTTATTTACGAGTTATGGATTTGGGTAAAGAGTATCCGTATTTAGATATGTTAGTCGGGGAATGCTACAAATCATTGTCAAAATATACCAAAGCCTTATTTTACTTTAACAAGGCGATAAGCCTCAATCCTAAAAATGACAGTTTTTATATCAAGAAAGCAAATACCCTAATTTGCATTGAGGATTTCGATGAGGCAGAGGCAGTTTTTCTAAACGCAATTTCTCTGTTTGGCTATCGTTTAACATTGGTAAATAACTTCTCATTTTTCCTAATTACCCAAGGAAGGTATGAAGAAGCTTTTGAGTTATTAGGTCGCGCTGATATAAATCACCCATTAATTAAGAATAGGCTTGAGTCAGTTCAAGAAAAATTATCAAAATTAGAGTAAAATAACCTTGTAGCCAAAGTAAATAACATATCCTTTAGTTCGCCACCGACACTTCAACTTCCATTTTTACAAAGTATGTTTATGCTCTTTACCAAAAGCTTTTGTAAATATTCTTTCTAAGCGTAGAGAACATTTCAAAAGCGATAACAAAGTCACATGGATTACTTATTAAATACGGTTGACGTGTAGTAATCCAGGTATTACTCCAAAGCTTTATAGATAAAGCTCATTGACTACACTCACTTTCCAAAAGATACTTAAAAAACGAAATACTCCTGCTTTTTAGGTGTGCTGTTATTTTTATCATGGAAGATGTTGATGTTTTTTTCTATCCACCTTTTATTTAGCCGCGCTAATCACATTGCTACCGCGTTACTTTTTTTCTTCATTCCCAATACTCTCTCTCATGCAAAAACGCATGAAATTATTGCTGAGAGTAACGTATCTGAAGCATTAGCAGCATTTGTTGCCAATAAAACCGCATGGAATTACCACCAAACTAGCGCGCTCGCTTCTAACGATGTGTACTACAACCTAGACGGCAGCATTGCCGCTTATGTTTATTCTTATTGGCTTGATAACAAACAAAAGCCGTTAGCCATTCCTGCCCTAAAAGTAGCTGAGCTAAAACAAAATAAAGCGCTATTAGCAACGCTTTCACCAGCCAATAGTACCCTTGAAGAGCGCGAGACCGCTCTTGCCGTACTAAGACAAACAGAAAGCGAGCTAAGACATAGAGACGAAGCGGTCACTGTTATTGTGTCTGCTTCACTCGCATCGCCCCCAATTCTAGACCGCTTTTTTGGAATTCCCCATCATATATATAAAGAACGGCTTTATTACCATTCTAATGGTGTTAAAACAGTGGCAAGTGCTAAGCAAGTGTTAATGGTATCGGTAAACGAACTGTATTTTTTCTCGCTTCCTGCACAGCCAAAAACACAGACAGCGGCAAGCGTGGTTCAGCTTTTAGATAGCGGCACGCCTTTGCTTTCGGTAAATACGGGATTACAGGCTGACGTAGGTGCATTGCAAGTTCAGGCGAATAGCCAACAGCAGCATTCGGTTGCTGCAAAACAAGCCACCGAAATTCATGATCACTGGAAAATGTATAAGCAAATTTTTGATAGCAGGGCTGCCGTAAAATGAAACATGCATTTTTAACCCTGCTATTGCTTTTCATTTGCTTGGAAGCTCCCGCTGTTGACTTTACATCTACTAAAGGGGGCTCGCATTGTGAAAGCGCTGTAAACGGCATTAAAACTTGTACGGTTAACTGGGCACATGATGTCGATCATGGCGCACATAATTTCAGCATTACCGATACCGACTTTGGTACCACTTACTATTTTAAAAACAAGAACGGGAATGCGATATCAGGGTGTGCTTCAGCGACCAACAAAGGAAAAACGTCTTTTTTTGGTGATTGGACGCCAGATTGTGACTATGGGGTTTACTCCGACGGTGAAAACGAAATACATGGTGTAATTGAAAACGGCAGTTCGGTTGAACAACATATTTGGAAATTCACGGTACGAAAAAAGAAACCCGACCTTGTTATTTCTGCACTGTCTTTAAGCAATACCGTGCTAGATGCAGGTCAAAACCTTACCGTGTACTACGCGGTTAAAAATCAGGGCGAAGTGTCTACCGGAAGTGGCCCAAAACACTGTGTGTACTTATCAACCGACAATGTTATTGATAACAACGACATCTGTTTGGATGAAGACTCACAGTTTTCAATTGGCGCAGGTAATACAAACTCTGAAACTACCTTCATCTCAATACCAGATAATACAGAGCCCGGTACTTACTTTATTGGTGTATTTGCCGACTATAAGGGCGCTATTGCGGAATCTGACGAAAGCAATAACACATCGGCCATTGAAATTACGGTGCCAAAACCTGTCGACATTGTTTTAGCAAAATGGGTAGGCGCGCTAGAACGGCTTGAAAACGACAGCGTTGATATGTTCGCAGAAGTACGTGGGTTCGATGTGGACACTGCCATTAAGTTTCAAATATACGAAGATGATATTGCTAGCGACGACCCTGTCGAAACCTTACTTACGTATGTTGAACAAGACGAAGTGTCTGGAAAACTAGTTGCCAGAGCGTCGTGGAATGCTAAGCATGTTGAAGATGTGTATGGGCACCCCGAGTATTATTTTAATGCAGTGATTGGCAGTGACAAAAAAAGCTCAGGTACATCTAGCTCGCAACTTCTTACGGTTGTTCCGGCCAGCGTTCCCGATATCGACTTTACTTACGTTGAGCACCTTGGCTCTCCACTCATGCTCAGCCCTGCCCCTCGGGTAAATGAAAACACCAACATAAAAATTGCTATCCAAAATAAAAGTACTGTCGCAATTAGCGAAGGCTTCTCAGTCTCGCTTTTGGATGAAACGGAAGGTGTTGAAATTCATACGTGGCGGGTAAGCGAATTAGCTTCTTTAGAAAAGCAGATACTCACTATTCCAGAATCGGCATACAGCGCAACGCATTGCCCTCAATATTGTTTTATCAGTGCTGGCTCTCACCGTTTAACGGTAACTATTAATACGACGAATATCGAAAACGAGCTTACGTCTAATAATACTTTTGAGTCGACAGTGAACGTAACACTTGCTGCCAGTGACGATAAAAAACTAACGGTTATTACCCACGGGTACAAACCCTTGGGGAATTGCCCGATTGGCCTGTAGACATGGCCAAAGCCATTCAGAACAGAGCGTTAGGCGCGAACGGCAACGCTGAAATTTGGGTGTTTAACCCTGCCAGGGCTCAGTTAGAGCTTAAAGGCGACGCATTAGAGGGCACAAACCACTTCATTGTAGTTCATGACTGGACTGAGCTGTCGAACAACTTTTCCCCCCGGCTATTCAGAGGTGTCGGCACAAGCTCTTTTAGGTGCTATCGTTAATCTTAAAACGAATCAGAATATTGATGAATTTACCAATGTACATTTAATAGGACATAGCCGTGGTACGGTAGTTAACAGCGAACTTGCTCAGCGTATGCTAAGTGCTGGAATCAGTGTATCTCACGTTACCACGCTTGACCCTCACGATTCAGGTGGACTAGAGCTTGTTTATACCGACTACGATGTAAACCCCGAGCGTATCAACGATGGCATAGTGAATTGGAAGGGCATTGAGTGGGCGGATAATTACTGGCAGAACGGTAGCTTGGGTATTACAGGCCGTAACATTGTGTCGACCTCGTCCAAAAAGTTAATGGAGCTAGACCATTCAGATGTGCACGCCATGTATAACGGCACCATAGATATGTTTACCGAATCGGTTGAGCCCCATTGGTACGACTTTAATTTAATAGACAGGAGAAAGCACGGTTTTAACTTGTCAGTAACGGGCGGGCTTTCCCATTTAAGAGCGTCAGACGATTTTATCTTCGATAAATTATTCTCGTTAGAACAGCAAGTAGAAAGTGATTTCAAGTGGACTACGCTAGGCCACGGTATTGTAAATGGCGACCTTTCAAGAGGCAGTACAGGTATTTCGGGTTTATTAGAGGATATTCCTGGGTTTGAGCTTTTAGATAATGGGGCCACCACTGCAGCACGCATTTTGTCGGCTTTTGGCGATCCATTACTTACTCTGCAAACGCCATCACAGAAGGTTGAGATTAATCCATTCTATATACCTGCCGTGGCAAGCGCTATTAGCCTTGATGTTTGTAATACTCATTTAACAAGCGACGTAACCCTTGTATCACGCATTACACAAACTCAGGCTTTGACTAGAGAGCACATCGTAGCCGCAAACAGCTGTGAAAATATTCGTATTCCTACACTTACCTCTGGCGCCGCAAAATTATCGTTAAACCTAGCAAGCGGCTTACAGGGTAATGATGTAACTATCGACAATATTGTATTTATAGACGAAGACAACAGTATTTTAGATAGCGACAGCGACTTTGTAGATGATGCTACAGACAACTGCCCAACCATTGCAAACCAAGACCAGTTAGACACCGACAGCGATGGCTTGGGCGATGCCTGCGACAGCGATGACGACAACGACGGCATGCCGGATGTGTATGAAGCGCGTGTTGGCTTAAACCCGCTGGTTGCTGATGCCGATGCTGATGCCGACGGCGATGGGCTGTCTAATCTTGAAGAGTTTGAATATGGTACCGACCCGTTTAATGCTGACTCTGATGGTGATGGCATTAACGATAAGCTGGATAACAACCCTACGGTGCCTGATGAGAGTCGTGCTTCTGAGCTAGGCTCTGGCATACCGTTACTGTGGCAAGATGTGAATGGCGACGGTGTGACTGAACTGGGTGTGTTTAGTGTGGTTGAAGGTGTGCCTAATTTGTCTGTTATGAACCTTGTGAATAATGCTGAACTTTCACGTATTACTTGGATGGCAGATGCTTATCTGCCTTCATCAATGACACCGATTGCCTTACCTGATATGGACGCTGACGGTGTAATGGATATTGGGTTATTTGGCATTCGTCAAGATGAGGGCAACCAAGGTAAACCACAGTTTTTCGTGCGAAGTGGCAGTACCGGCAAACGCATTAATGTATACAACTGGCCGGCAAACTGGAAGAACATGCAGGTTATGGTGATGGATGACTTGAATGCTGACGGAGTGCCTGAAATTGCCCTTGAAGGCACATTTAAAGATGGCGCTAGACCACAGCTACGTGTTCAGGATGGCGCTAGTGGCGCGAACGTGGGCGTGTATAGCTTCCCGGCTATTTTTGATAGCCCTACTTATTATCAGCACGGTGATTATGACGGGGATGGTGTGCGTGATGTAGCATTATTTGGCCGCATTAAACGCAATAACAAAATTCAGGTGAAGTTAATTAGTGGTGTAGACAGCAACGACAAGCTAGACGCTTATAACTTCCCTGATAAGTGGCAGGATGTTAGCTGGCATAAACTATTTGATATGAACAACGATGACAATGCGGAGTGGGGCTTATTTGGTACCAGCCGTGACGACGGCAGAACCATGCTGTTAGTCAAAGATGCGGCCGACAAACGCGGCTTAGTCGCCAGCTATGCATGGCCAAGTATGGACAGTCCTACCCTACTGACTATTCCTGATATATCAGGTGATGGCACGCCAGAACTTGCCGCTGCAGGATTGAACACCGCTACCAATCGCTATCAGTTGCAAATTAAAGATGGCAGTGACCGCAACAATACCTTAAACAACATTACCTGGCCTAACCGCTACAGTGACGTAAGCTTCCATGTATTTAACGACATGGACGGTGATGGTTTAGTCGATGTGGTATTGCAAGGGCTTAACACTACCTCTGGTAACTATGAATTGGTGATTGTGAATGCCGCTAATCGCAATACCATAACCACAATAAACCTAGGCGGCGACTGGGATAGCGCCCCAACGGTCTATCAGATTGGTGATACCGATGGTGATGGCGTGCCGAATTTGGTGGTGTTTGGGGGTAATGAGGGGCAGGCGGTGTTTAAACTGCACTAAAGTGCTTTTTGAAGATAGTAAAATCTGGAATGGATACTTGAAATGCTGAAATGACCAGTGACGTATAGTCAAGTATTTTACCTAAAAAAAAGGGGCTTAAATTTAAGCCCCAGCTTTCTACATTTAAAATAATTGCTTTATTGACCAGTGCTTAGTATTTCCAATACGCTTTCACCCAGCTTGTCATAGCCGTAAACTACGATATCAGCTAATCCATCACCGTTTATATCTGGTGAAGGCATCACAGTAGGTGCGTCTAACCAGTCGGTGTCAGTGACGAAATCATCAACTTTGAGGTTATCTAGGTTTTTTACAGATACTTCGAACTTGCCATCTGACAATCTGGTGCCTGCAAGCGCAAAATCTAGAACGCCATCACCGTCGATATCATTTACCTCATAAAAGTTTGGCGCCTCTACCGTTACTGGCCACCCAAGGCTTGCAAGCGTGTTGCCTCTGTCCGTTCCATCTTTAATGATAAACTGGTAGCGATTTGCGCCTTCCCGTAAGCCCCCTACAGCAAAATCCTTAACTCCATCAAAGTTAACATCATTTACTATTAATGGCTTATGGCCTGCCAAGTCTGATGGCCAGCTGTATATGCCAAGAGAGCCTACCCGATCTGCACCACTTTTGGTGAAAAGCTGTATGCGTGAACTACTTAACCTACGCCCATACAGCCCTACGTCATCAATACCATCAAAATCTATATCTGGTAGTGATAGCCATTGATATTCAGCCCAGTCGTCACCGAAATTGTAAGAGGGTAGTTTGTTTCTATCGTCGCTGCCGTCAATTACCCGTACCTGAACTTTATTATTACGCTTAATAACTCCTATCATGCCAACTTCTGGAATGTCATCGCCATTCATATCGTTAAGCTGAACATACTTAGAGTTGTACATAAAGTCAGGATAAGCATACCTACGCACCATATCACCGCTAATCCCATCTCGAACAAGCATTTGCGGTCTATCACCATCGTAGAACTCACCCTGCATCGCCACTTCAGCTATACCATCTCCCGTCAAGTCGGCTAAAGGTGTGAACGTAGGGTTATGCCAGTTACCTGCCCAATTAAACGTGCCCGTAGTAGCTGATGTTTTTGCATCCTTCACAATAAGCTTCGAGCTTTGCCCTGCGTTACTTCCAGGTGCATCAATTACGCCAAAAATCCCTATTTCTTGGCTTCCATTACCATTTGTATCATCAAGAATATGAGCAGTGAACGACTTATAAGTATTTGGGAATTCAAATGAATTAATTAGCTCGTTGCTCACTTTATTGTAAACAGAGGCGCTTACGGTGCCATCCTCAGCTTCATAAATTACAGCCAAATCACTTATACCATCGTTGTCGATATCACTTATTGGCATGGCGTAACGAATAGTTTTCAGCATTTCAGGGGTTAGTGGGAACGGGTCTTCACCATCTACAATACCATCACCATCGCTGTCTTCGTCGTTGGGATTTAGCCCAACAGATAGTTCATAATTGTCACCTAAACCATCGTTATCGGAGTCTTCCCAATCATTAGGATCCAGCGGGAATACATCTATATTATCGGCATAACCATCGTTATCATCGTCGTCATCTCGGATATTTAAAACAGCGTCACCATCAGTATCCAAATAATCCGAGTTTCCACCGCCTTGCCAATTTGCTAGATCCCAGTTGCCTACACTCCAATCTAAGTCACTTGCTGCTGCGCTGCCACTAAAACAAAGGGCTATTGAAACAGCTATATATCGCTTTTTCATAATAGTTCCTTAATTTAGTTGCCTCTTGCGCTTTTAAAAGCATCTATCATTTGTTGGTAGCCGCCTGCGTTTAAACATCCGTTGTTGAAAGCATTTACATCTATACCATCAATTTCAAGTGTTCCAAAATGGCATGAGGTTTGGCTTTCTGAAATTGAGGTTCCGCCAATAAGTGCAGAAAGGCCTCCATCGGCAGTGTGTAAAAATGCCGAATCGCTGAAAGACGACTCGTTTGCTACAAAGCTAGATTGACTGTAAATATTAACGTTACCTGAAATACCGACTTGATATAAATCGAGAGTAGAGCCCATATTCACCTCTACGTTTGCTACGTTTGCATCTCCCAAATGAGCGTGAGAGTTTCCATAAACAGATAAGCTAGTTATAGAATCCCCACCATAAATAAAACTTGAATTTTGATGCACGTTCACGTTGTTGAGCGGTGAGTCGTAAAACTCTACCTTCGCATTGTGCTCTGATACAACCTCACCAGAAAACGAGGAATTGGTTAGTGTTACCATACTGCCATTAGCTCTTAGTGTATTAGAAGTAACGCCTGAAGCATTCAACACCGAGTGATAAATGTTAATTTCCGAGTTCGGTGCTAAGATTTCAGTACCAACAATTGAACTACCATTATCTATGGCAATATGTCCTTGAGCTATGGTAAGCGCAGATCCCCAACCCTGCCATGATGAATTTACATCCAATTGAAGTGCATGGTCTGCCGCGTTAATACTAATGTTGTTTGCTCCTCTAAAGGAACCACTTTGCATGCTTATGCCTGTATTTACATTCGCAATTGAGACATCGCCTATCGTTCTTAGTAACCCTCCATTTCTTACACCTATACCCACCTCGAATCCATTGATTGCAATGTCACCTACATATACTTGCCCACCTTCTTGGACATAGATACCAGCATAAGCGTCGCCTTCGGCTCTGTTAATAGAAACATTAGTGACAGAACCGTGACCATTCCTAGAGTACGCGACAGGTATTACACCTGATGTGACTATTGACAAGTCTCGTAAATACAAACCTCCGCCAAAGGTAGCCCATAAATTTATATTGCCTGTTAAGTCATTATCGATAAGAGCAGCGCTATCATCTACACCTGTTATAAAAATGACTTGTCCATGAACTTGGATCAATGGTTCCTCCTCATTTCGAGGTACTGTGATATCACCATAACAGCTTCCTGATATTGAAAAACTTAGGCTTTGCGTGAATTTATTTGCTAAGTACGCTTCATTGAGTGCAGCAGGGTTTTCTGTACAGTCGATATCTAAAGACAAGGTACCACCATTATTTGGCATACCATTGGCTTCAAGTTCATTTAGTCGTGAGTTTAAGAAGTCAAAGTTTTCATTAACCTCAGATGCCTTTGCCGGCGTTGAGGGCGAAAAAATATGAGGAATTGATTCTTGTGCAGTTAGTGGGGTAGATAATGCAGCTAAGATAGATAGCGATATAGTTTTTTTCATTTCCATCACCAAGTTCAGTTAAATTGGGATGGTATTAAGCACTCAATTTGATACATCACTTTAACCATCCATGTAAATAATGTTCTAAAGAAGACTAGCACATATTTTTTTCAAAGTTCAAAATTCAACCAATCATCCCCTATATTTGTAACTGCTTTACCAGCAAGTTACTTGCTGGCTGTTTTTATAAAATCCCTACCTACAGCTAAATACCAAGACTAATTGAAAACCCTCTTCTTGATTCAACGCAATAGCTTTTTTAATGCGAATATTTCTTTTTGAAGAAACCAGAAAGTAACAATCATTACAATTTGACTAACCGCGCCAACTGATCAATATTTAACCGACACATTCAGAAGGATTTGACATGCTACATCTACTTTCTACCCAAAGTTTTAATGGCTCAAAACTAACTTTTATCCTATCACTCGCTTTAACACCTTTTCTAACTCAAGCAAGTGAGCAGTTTTCTTTTTCCTATACATTCGATGCATCTGCTCGTGGCACCCCAGGTGAAATACTTTCCGGTGTTGTTGAAGGACGATTAGCGGAAGATGGCGATACCATACTCATTGATCGGTTTATTCAAGCTGACTTATCGGGCATCAGATACAACATTTCAGGTAAAACAGATATTCGTGCTGCTGATCCCGAAGATGCTCCCCGAATGAGTTTATCGGGTGAGACAGTTGACTTTTGGGTATGTGCTGAAGGCTTTGATGGCTTTTATGAAAACGGAGGCGGCGATTGTGCATTTGGTGACACTGGCGGTTTTTTGATCTCTCCTTATTTAGATACTCAAACAGCAGAATGCATTCAGTTTGATGACAATGAAGAGTGTGTAAACTGGGCTTGGGCAGGCATACCGGAAAAAACTAATGCTTACCGAGTAGGAGATATACCGTCGATAAAAAATAACTGGCAAGCATCTAAATTACAACCATCCAACGTGGGTGAAGTTGTTCATACATTCGGCGACGTGAATAAGCCAGTTTTGTTCAGCTTTGATCGCGAAGGTGAGCGCTATGTCGCAACAGCATTGGATAATGCTTTTTCGGTAACATGGCAAGGCAGTTATAGCCAAGTCTCTCTGTATATGCTGCCGGATATGAATGGCAATGGCTCTCCTGAAATAGGCTTGTTTGGTATACGCTCTAGCACTGGCAACGAAGGCAAACCTCAACTGAGCATAAAAGATACTGCAACGGGTAATAAAGTGAGCATTCTTAACTGGGTAGTTAACTGGTCTAATACCTCTATTGTTGTGCTGCCAGACATGACAGGCGACGGTGTTGCCGATATTGGTTTACAGGGTCTGTTTAAAGAAGGCTTACGTCCTCAGCTTGTTGTGCGAAATGGTTTAACGAACGGGAATGTTAATACATTTGCGTTCCCTGCACTTTGGAACAAACCAACTTATTTTAGTTTTACTGATGTAGACCTTGATGGCACAAACGAAGTTGCATTGTTTGGAACAATTAGTAAAAACGGTAAACCACAGGTAAGGGTAATTAACGGCACTACACCTAGCGATAAATTTAGCGCTTATACATTTCCTGATAACTGGAACAATACGAGTTGGCATAATGTGGGTGACTTCAACATGGACGGAGCCCCAGATTGGGCGTTGTTGGGTAAAGCAAATGCTGATGGTCGTTGGCAGCTAATAATAAAAAGTGGGCTTTCGCCGAGAGGTGCACTGAGTATTTATGCGTGGCCTGATTTAACCGACATTATTTTTGGACAATTTGACGACTACACAAATGATGGCATAGCGGAATTTGCACTCGGAGGATTCAGCGCAGATAAAAACCGCTGGCAGCTACAAATTAAAGATGGCCAAGATCGTAATTCAACACTTAATAATGTCAGCTGGGCGAACAAATGGAGTGATGTAAGCCTTCATATTTTACAAGATGTAGATGGCGACGGACTAAATGACCTTGCTCTACTCGGTAAACGTACCAATTATGAAATTGCCTTAAAATCTAGCCGCGACGGGTTTTCGTCAGAAACAATATTGGACTTGGGCTCAACGTGGCAAGTGAAACCTAATATAGGCTTCATAGCCACTTCTACCAATGAGCCATCTGAGTTTATGGCTTACGATGTTGTAAACCAAGTGCTGCACGTTGAACCTATCACTTTTCCCTTACCAGAAATACTCAATTACGTTTTGACAATAGACTTCGTTATTACTAGCCAACAAGGCAGTATCTGTAATACCGATGAAGAATATGTGGGCTTAGAAGGTTCAGAGGTTGGCGAGCTTACCTTAGATGAGTTTGCGCAGCGCGCTGTTTTAACTATGGATATTGAAGGGGAAGGCACACCTACTCCTATAAGTGGAAACTACAATTCAGTTGAACAAACCATTGACCTTATCTATGAGAACGACGTTTTCGATTTATCAATTGCGTCTAAGACAGATAGCAACATAGAAATAACAGGCACGATAACAACAACTGATACACGTGGCGATTCGGCAGAGCAGTGTGTGACCGTATGGGATTTAGATATTAAAGGGGCCCCCTAATGTTTTTTGGCCGGTCTACAGAAAAAGGCAGGTATTTTAGATTTTTAAAAATAGTTGCGAACTCGGCAGTGTTCATGCTTTGTATGTTATTGAGCACGGTTTAGCCGATTTAGCATTGCAAGGCCTGAATACCACCTCCTGGTAACCATCAACTGGTGATAGTGAACGCAGCTAATCGTAATACCATAACCACAATAAATCTAGGCAGTGAATAGGATAGCGCTCCAACGGTTTATCAGATTGGTGATACCGATGGTGATGGGGTGCCTAATGTGGTGGTGTTTGGAAATAGTAATGCCCAAGCGGTGTTTGCAATGTAAACGTCCGATAATGATAACAGGAGGGTTGAATGTTGATAATTTGGGCTTCTTTCGTTTTTTCAGCGTTACTTCGCCACGATAATTTAACTTGATGGCTTTGCAGGTTCAAAAGATACCTACCGAGGTATGCAGAAAAACTACCATTCCGCATACCCCATAGACTTTATTGATAGTTAAGCTATTCACATAGATTAACTAACGTCTCAAACTGTGCTTAATTGGTTAAATCATAGTTTATAGATTTTACGGTACTTACACCGTTCACCTCACCGTAAACCAGCATGTTGATAACACTAGAGCTGCTTGTATGATGGAACTTAGGCTTACTGTCCCACTCATTACCCAATTCTATTTGTCCAATGCTTTCACCTGCAGAACTACGGATATTCAACTGCCATGCACCATTAGTTTTCCTCTTACCGAAAAGTGCAATATCAGAGCTTCTTGCAGCGTCTCTATCAATATCTCCCATGTACTCAAAAGACACATCGTCCCAATTGTCTGGCCAACCTGTACTAGAAATAGTGTTATTTCTATCTCTACCATCTTTGACAATCATTTGATATCGTCCGGCTTCCTCTCTAAAGCCTACTAAAGCAAACTCACGCTGAGAATCATCATTTAAATCTCTAACTCTAAATAGCTCGAAGTTCGTCAACTCTGGCCACGAATATATGCCCAATGTACCAGATTTATCTACTCCGCTTTTCGTGAAGAATTGAACTCGGCCATCATCTAATCGCTTAGCTAAGAGCCCATAGTCTAAATTACCATCTTCGTTAATATCGCCCGCGGATCTCCAAGAAAAATCAGAATAATTGGCTGGGAAATTATAAGCACCAATCTTTTCGCCATCTTGGCCAGAACTAATTCTAACTTGGATTTTTCCGTTCGATTTTTGCCCTATCATAGAAACATCTTGAACTCCATCACCATTAAAATCACTAAACCAGCTATATTCAGTTTTTGAATAGATTGAAGGATAGGAATGAAGCGCAAGTCTTTCGCCGGTGACAGCATCCTTAACAAACAGCTGAGGGCGATTACCATCTTTGAACTTTCCTTGAATTGCAACGTCAATGATGCCGTCACCATTTGCATCTGTAGCCAACAAGAATTTAACGTCAGACCAATTTCCCGGCCAGTTGTGGATAACCACTCTCTCTCCCGTAACTGGATCTTTAACAAACAACTGCGCCTTTTTAAGATTGTCACTTTCACCAACAAAATCAACGAAACCAAAGAGGCCAATCTCATTTACCCCATCGCCGTTAATATCATCAAGGTGAACAAATTCGGCTTCTTTATAGTCTTGATCCCACGATATTGTTTGTAGCACTTCATCGTCTATACCTGAGCGTATTACTACTTCATACCCATCGGTATACTTTGTTGCCACATACCAATCTGGAATACGGTCGTCATTAATATCGGTAAAGTATTTTATACTTAAAATAGTTTGCTCCCCTTTAACTGTAGGATCAAGCGGCGAGCCATCTCTGCCATCTGGCACACCATCACCATCGCTATCTCTGTTAGACGGATCCGTACCCGCATTAAACTCCTGAAGATTAGTGAGCCCATCAAAATCGCTATCCGCACTTGCATCAGAAGCATCTAGGTGATTCAGGCTATAGGAGTTTTCGAACAAATCCGACATACCATCATTATCGTCATCGTTATCATTACTATCGTTTATGCCATCGCCGTCATTGTCACCTTGTAGTCCTGAGTTCGTATAAAACTCCTCATATTGACTCATATCGGCCAGTTTAATTAGATTAACCCTCGGCTGTATGAAGTATCCATCTTCGTCTAACACACCATCACTGTCATAGTCGTATTGCCAAAGGCTAAATTCTAGAACACGAGTAAAACCATTTTCATCAGTTGATAACGGAACCCAAGTGCGCTCTCGATATAAATTATCAAATGCATCAAATTTTAAAGCTACATTTCCGTTTGGTTTAACTTCATAAGTCCATCTGTCGTCGCCCAATCTTATAATTTCATCATTGTCATCACAGGCAACGCCTCGGTCTAGCGTTAAGTCTTGGTTGAAGACATACCCGAACACTGACCAGCAATCAAGAATACCATCATCATTGTAATTTGCAGGGTCTCGACCGTTTATATAAGCGTTTTGAAAGAAAGGGAATGTAGTTGTAAGGTGTTTCGTAAAGTTAGCAGTATTGCCTTTTTTCTCGACCAAGAAATCACTCTTTAACGATATTAATTCACCCCCCTCATATGTTTCTACCAAGACTTCCCAATCTTCACCATTTTTTGAATAGGGAAAATATTTATACAAGGTGTCCGCTGTAACTACAGTCACTGTGTTATTCGTGTATGAGATACCAAACGACACGTTAAGTACTTGAGTGGTACCGACACCATTCGAAATATCACCACTTAGGTCTGTTACAAAAGACTTTTCTTGACCACCAAACGCTGAATTTAATTCGGTATAAAGTGGTAACGTCCACTCTTTGCTCGAAAAGTTCTCAATCTGAACCAGGCTGCTGGAATTAACACTTCGAAGATTAATATCTCTTAGTTCGCTTGTACTTAAAGCTTCAGGTTGTTCTGGCCCCTGCCATCCGCCTTCAATGTTATCAATGACGTCTTGAGGAATGATAAGGCGCTCAAAAGACTCGATAGTAAGGGTTGAGGTTTCATCTTCACTATTGTGATTGCTAAGAATAAATACTTTGGTGCCGAATACTACTTCGTACTGCATAGTAGCAGGGATAATACCAGCTATATGCGCTTTCTCTAGCTGGTCAAAAACCTCATCCCCCCACTTTTGTCGGTAGTTTTCATCAAAAACGCTTATCGAAGGAAAGCTAGAGGATGCCAATTCATTTAATGGTTTTATTAACAAATCAGAACCCGACACTTCAATTTCCACAACGCCTGGGCTCTGCAAGTTCAGACTGAAGCCTCGAGATAAAATAAACTCATCATCATTTTTTGATATTATGTAACTAGGTGTATTCCCGAGCCCTTCAACTGCGTCTGGCTTATCAATTAGGACGTAGTCACTTTGCTGTATAACGTCATTTAACGAATTTGCAATACTGAGCTCTGGTATCAAGCCTAGAGCGAAGAAAATAGCGGCATTTATTTTTTTCAATTTCATTTTAGTCTCACATGTATCGATTGGTTATCTCATTGTTAAATATCATTTTTTCTGACTAGCTTTACACTAAAGAGATACGAGAAAGGAGCCGTTGAAAGGCTCCTTCACAACTTTTTAAAGCAGTAGTATCGACTCACCACCTGAAGCATTGTTACCAAAAACAGCTATTAACGGTTGCAGTGCGTCGCCATCACCTGGAACTATGAGTATTCTGGGTTCGCCACTCCAATTATCTCCTAACTCTAGGTTTTCATAGTTACCACCTGAACCGTCTTTAATAGCGATGAAATAGCTTCCATTTTCGCGGCGTGAAACTATACCAATCTCTGGTAAGCCATCTGAATTCAAATCTCCAATTACATGAAGAGACACGAAAGTATGATTGATAGGCCACCCCAGACTCATAAGCGTTGAAGAACGATCTACTCCATCTTTGATTATGAATTGGTACCTATCAGCAGATACTCTTAAGCCAAATACTCCTAAATCGGGCACGCCATCGAAGTTCAAGTCAGGAATAGACTTAAACTGAACGTCTGTCATATCTGACGGCCATGCGTAGATGCCCAAGCTGCCAACTCGCGTTACACCGCTTTTAGTGAACAACTGCCAACGACCGTCCTCGCGATTTTTACCAAATAAACCGAAGTCACTTACCCCATCAAAATCTACGTCGTGGAGTTTATGCCAACTAATTTGGTCCCAGTTATCTGGAAAGTTGTAAGCAGGTAGCTTGTCAGAATCGTTAGAACCTGAAGTAACTTTAATTTGGATTTTATTGTTGCTGATTAAGCGGCCAAACAAACCTATTTCGCCTACTCCATCTCCATCCATATCAGATAATTGATGGTACATTGGTGAGTCTTGAATTTTAGGATAAGCATAGCGAGCGATGTTATCCCCAGACACAGCATCTTTAACCATCAGTTGGGGTCTGTCTCCGTCAAAAAACAAACCTTGCAAAGCTAAATCTGGAACACCATCACCTGTTAAATCATCTAACTTAACAGGTTTCATATTGCTCCAATTTGCCGGCCAGTTGTATGTATTTATTCGCGCGTTAGTTGAACTGTCATGAATACGAAGTTGAGGCTTACGCTGAATACTACCGTCGGCAGACTCTGTTTCAATTATTCCGAAGAGACCTAACTCGGGATAACCGTTTCCGTCAATGTCATCGAATACAACAATATCTTGATCACTGTACACGGTTGACCAAGTTACCACGTTTAGCATTTCGCCCATGTTTCTATCAAAGATTTCGGCTCGCAACTCACCCTGCATGTTAATACGCTTAATAACAGCAATTCTGTCCTCAGACATAGCTGATGAGTGCCGCAGATGAAGGGCATCTATAATTGATACATCAAAAGTGAGAGGGTTAGCATCAATATTATCTGGAATGCCATCATTGTCGTCATCCTCATCTATTGAATCTACAAGACCGTCACCATCAGTATCTCGTTCATCAAATGGACAATAGAAAACGAGTGTAAAATAATCTAAGCGATCATTGTTCCCCTCTAAGCAAGTCAGTCTTTCGTTCCCCCCCAAATATATGTATTGAAGTGTCTCCATCCCTTGGAGTGGAGACAAATCGGATATATCGTTATTCCATAGCCCGAGGGCTTCTAGTTCTAGATTCTGCAAAAAGCTAATATCCGTTATTCCAGAATTGCTAATATAAAGCCACTTCAGCGTTTGTATCTGCCCTAAAACAGAGAAATCAACACCACTTTGACAACAAACATCGAAAGTACGGAGCTTCTGTAGCGCCACTATCCAATTTAAGTCGGAAACTACGGTGTCTCCCAGGTAAAGTGTCTCCAAATTCACCAAAGAAGCCACTTTAGGAAGCTCATCTGAAATTAAAGGGAAGTTCTGAAGACTGAGCGATGTCAATTGAGTAAGCGACTGTAAGAAATCTAAGTTGTCGACTTTGTTGCCATCAGTGAGCCATAACTGATCAAGTTGGGTCAAACTTCCAAGGACACTTAAGTCTCCTTCGTAGTCGTCAAGTCTAATTTCTAAGCTTCGTAAGGCCTCAAGGTCTTTCAAAGCGTTAAGACCACCATTGTAGGACGCCAGTGTAATCCCTAAGCGCTCTAATTGCTTAAGCTGCGACAGAAAGTCCAGGGAAGTAATTGCAGTGTGAGACATGTAAAGGCTTGTCAGTCTTTGCAATTTACCTAGTGGCGAAATATCGGTAATTGCATTTTCGTAAGGTAACTGTAAATACTCTAAATTTACAAAGTTTTGTAGATCGCCCAAAGACGAGAAGCTGAAGCTCCAGCAATTCAAATACTTTATCTCATGCGCATAGATAGCATTTAAGTTTTGCCAGTTATCAAGACTATCAGTTAAGCACTCACCGAAAACGTCATCAATGAGATCTATGCTGCTTAGAAGAATAGGTCGGCTCTGATCATCAAACGGGTCAAGCCCTTCAATAATTTCAAAAACATCCCCCCAACCATCATTATCAGAATCTAAGGATGTATCAACATCGCCAATACCTTTGTACTGCTGAGAATTGGTATCGTCAACATCCAAGATTCCATCTGTGTCAGTATCTTGTGAGTAGGGAGATGACATATTCTGATACTCTTCAAGAAAAGTAAGGCCATCACCATCGTAATCGAAAAATGCATCGTCATAGCCAAAGCGTTCTTCATAAAAATCAGGAACGCCGTCTTCATCAGTGTCCGATACTGTGAATGTGCCCAAATAGATGATATCTGTGTGAGTATTGGCTGATTCCTCATTCTCACGATAGATTTCGGCATACACAGGCAAAGGGCCATCATTTATTCTTGTAGACACATATTGAAGAGGTGCTGAAATGGTAACTAAACCTTCATTGTTAGTTACACCGGTATGACGAGAATAAGAATAATCAATTCCAGAGCGGTACGAATTCCCTCTCACCTCTAACTGCATTCCTGGGATGCCAACACCATCGGCACCCGTCACTCTGAATGAGCTTGAAAGTACTGGAATAACAATATCTTGCTCAGAATCGCCCGACACATTTAGTAGTTCACTTCTTGCAATAATATAGCTTGAAGAGTAGGCACTTGCAGCAGTCCAGTAGTTTTTATAACTAACATCAACACGATATTCACCACCATCCGGGACGGTAACACTATAGTTTCCGTCACTGTCTGATGTTGTAGAATTGACAATGTCATAGTTGATATCGTAAACAGTAACATTCATTGAAAGAGGCTCATCTAGAATGTTAGTGACTTTACCACTTAAAATAACACCTTCACCTGGTTCTGGATCTGGCCCACCGCTGTCATTTCCAGACAAAACAATATTAAAAAGTTTACCCTTGCGTGATGATGAATATTCAAAGTAGCCGCCCAGTAGTCCCGAACCGGATGGGGCTGCCACATAAATTTCATCTAGTACAAATGGTACATATACTTCAAAAATACCGTTATCGTTACTTGATTTTCCATCTAACTGAGCGTTCACATAACTGCTGAGTCCTTTGTACTCAAACCCTGAATTTACATAATATGAAATTTGCGCGCCTTCAACTCTATTACCATCTTCATCAACAACCCGTCCTCGCTGCTTATAAATAGGTAGGACTAGATCATGTGAAACTTTGACAGTATCTCTGGGGCTTTCTGACAAATCGATAGTATCAATAGTGTTTAAGTTCAGAAGCGTATAATCAGCTTCACCCGCAATCCAATCTCGTCTATGGTTAAAAGAACTTATAATGTAATTTTCGTTAGGAAGACGATGAGTTACAGTATTTTCTTGATCTCCAGCACAGCGATTGACGCTTATTGTATAATCTGCTGTATGTAAAGAAGAACACGCACCTAAGAGCGGTTCGCCGTCTATATCTGTAATCGCAACATCAACGATGTAACCTTTATCGTTCAATTCGATTTCAAATGTATTTAAACTTGAATCAGAAGTGGTTATTAGTGCACCTGTGGTAGTGAGAAAAAGAGAATCATCAATTGGTGTTAGGCTACCGTTAATTGTTTGACCCGCTGGTACTATAGTATGCTTATCTAAAGTATCGTAAACGTACGAATAAACGTATCCACTAATGAAGTCATCATCCAAGTTATATGAATAACCAGTATTAGTTACTAGCCTTGCACTAACCGCTTGGCCATTATAAACAGCGGAAATATCAACTTCCTTGACCTGAAAAACAAAATTTTTTGTAGTTGGTGCTGATAAATTTAACTGCTCACCATTTGCATTTAAATTTAGATACTGGTCGAGCTCACCGTCACCATCAATATCTATATCGCCGTAAAAACTATATTCAACACTATAGCTACCTTGTTCAACGGATGAAGAATAGAAGCCGTCCTCGTCGGTGTAGATAGATGTACTGCCAAATCCATCATTACTATTAAGTCTGATTTCCGCGTTGGGATAAGCTCTTCCATTTAAATCGGTTAACTGTCCAGATAATTCATATTTCGTCAAAACTGGAACATCGACTTCATTCAAGAGCCACACGTTGTGAATGTTTGCTCCGTCCTGAACATCTGCAAACGATTGTGCCGTATTAAAATCGGATGAGCGGACTCGCACTCTATATCGACCTGATGCTATATCTTGGAGAAGATAACTACCTGAGTCATCTGTTTGCGTAGTAGCAACTTCCTCTCCATTTTGAATGAATATTAATTCTGCACCAGTGTAAGGATAATAATCGAAATACACTTGGCCTTTGAGTTCAGCTGCCTGGACCGTAAACGGGGCAACAGCCGCCAGCGACGAGAGCATCGCTGCCCTTTTAAACACTCGACTTTTCATGGTCGATTCCTTTTAAGATTTTAAATTAGTGTTTGGTAGATTGGTGGGTAAGCTTTTCAATTTGAGCCTTAACATTGGGAATGTTGTGCTCAAGAGCTTTTTTATAATTATTTAGCGCGATAGATTTGTTTTGAAAGTGACCGGGACGACTATATAAGTCACCTAGCTCTTTGTAGGCCTCGTACTCACCGCGCTTAACGCGGTTTTCCAACGCTTGACGTTGTAGCTGGAACGCCCGGTTTTGTTCAATTACTGCTTTTTGTTCCTTGGGCAAGGGCGAATCTGCTAGTTTTTTAGAAAACTGCTCATCTTGAGTTTGAGCAGCAGTGGAAAAACTAACAAACGAAAACGTGGCAAGAAACATACAGCAAAATGGAGTAGATATTTTCATCTAATCGTCCCTAATCTGAAGAAATATCAAGCTAAAATAGTACAGATTTCCGACTAGGGCAATATTAATTAAGTTTTATACATACTTTAAAAAAAGTAAACGTCCGGCGAGTCCGCTTTGTTTTTGCTGCTCAAATAAATTAAGCCAGTCTTGCACTTCTCTTCGTTGATGTTTCTGCATGGTTATTCTCCTTAGCAAAAAGATTAGCAAAAAGAGCACCATGCCTTAGCTAACTTATGAATAGACTGTGAGAATTACTGGACGGACACTATATTTTGGCTCTAGATGCTCATAAAGACACTTTTGCGATTACGCTAGCAAGCCCAGAGCGACAGGGAGGAATCAACAAAAAGGTTATCAGTTGACCGAGGCTTTGTTGCTTAAATCGATGGAACTAAATCAAGAAGCGACGATCTGATCGGCTACACCCATCAATCGTCGTAGCCTCATGCCTAAACCTCGTTATAAAACAACTAACTGGAAGCAGTACAATAAAGCCTTAATTAACCGTGGTTCTCTGACCTTTTGGATTGATGAGGAAGCGATAGTCGAGTGGAAGCAAAACAAACAAGGCAAGCGTGGTAGACCTCGCCGATTCAGCGACTTAGCCATTACTACCGCACTGATGGTGAAGCGCGTTTTCTCTATGCCATTGAGAGCGCTGCAAGGTTTTCTAGACTCAGTATTTAAGCTGGCTAACATCCCGCTTGTTTGCCCACACTACACCTGTATAAGCCGCCGAGCTAAGGAAGTTGAGGTTTCATTTAAAACCAAAAACAGAGGACCAATACAACATCTAGCCATTGATGCTACTGGTCTTAAGGTTTATGGCGAAGGTGAATGGAAGGTCAAGAAGCATGGTACTGATGGGAAGCGCAGAGTATGGCGTAAGCTGCACATCGCAGTAGATACGCACACCCACGAAATCGTCGCAGCAGAGCTGAGTTTGTCTAACGTAACCGATGCCGAAGTGCTCCCTAACTTGCTAAAGCAGACACGTCGTAAAATCATTGAGATATCAGGTGATGGTGCTTATGACACAAAGGGTTGCTATGATGCTATACGAATCAAACGAGCGGTTCCGCTTATCCCGCCACGAGAAGGGGCAGCCTTCTGGGAACGTGGGCATCCTCGCAATTTAGCGGTAGGTTGTCAGAAGCTTTACGGCTCGAACAAGATGTGGAAAAAGCAGTACGGCTATCACAAGCGCTCGCTATCAGAGACAGCAATGTATCGAGTGAAACAGTTGTTAGGTGGGAAATTAAGCCTGAGAAACTACAACGCTCAAGTTGGCGAGACTTACGCTATGATCAAGGCGCTGAATAAGCTTACAGGGTTAGGTATGCCTGAAACTCAGTATATCGTTTAAGAATCAAGCACTATAGGACAGGCATGTCTTCTCTGAATTAAGCAACAAAGCCGTTGACCGAGGGTCAATAAGAATAATAGTTAGCCATTATTTCATATTCATTTTCCAAGTGGCACTTGAAGTCTTGACTGTCTATGCTCAACTTACCTTTTCTAATGTTTCTTTTCTCTTTTCCTAATTGAGCGCCCATTAAGTCTGAAAGTTTCAGCAAATCAGAATCATAACTCTCAACTTTTCCAACAAAGTCAAAATCAATGAGTGGAACTTCCGAGAAATAATTAGAATAAGGTCTGTTTAGATGCTTTAGTCGATGGTCAGTTAAATAAAATAAAAAGATATCCTCATTTAATTGATTTAGTTGCTCACCAAAATAATCATTGAGAATTCGATACTCGACCTTATGTTTTTGTACAGCGACTAAATGATGCAGCATCGACCAAGCTCTCTGCACTGGATCCCTAACCCACACAATGCGCCTAATATCTCTTGATAAATTGCTTTGAGAAACCCTCGGTTTGAAATGCCCGTGTACGATCAATTCGTTAGTATACTGTTCAATTTTACCCGTTCGCTCAAATACTTTAATCTTGTCTGGATTATATAAACGATAAAGGTTTCTCTTACCAAATTGATTAACGTAAGTGTTAGCTAACGACGTACCAGCTGTCTTCGGTATATGATGCGAGAGCCAACAGACTTCGTTTTGACTATTTCGTATTATTTTATATAGTTTTGTTAACATAATTTACTTAATCGAAAGGACTTTCTTTAACTCTTCTATTTTATCGTTAACAACCTGTCCGTTAGGCCTTTGCTTTTTTAATATCGAAAGTAGCTCAAGAGCCACGGCTGGATGCTTTTCCGTAAGCAAAAACGCAGCTTTTCTCACTGCTTTAAACTCCGAATCTTCGAACAAATATGCATCTTTATTGGCAAGATATTGCAAGTTATGGTTGTAAATGAAGCCATCAAAAGCACGTACTACCTCAGGCAAAGTTATGTTTTTCGTTAACTTTGCTAGCAAACCTGCTTGCTCAACACTTGCATTCTCAATCTTATGCAAAACTTGATAAAACCTTTCAAGTACAAACTCTTGCCCTTTTTCGATTAAAGGTTCCAGACCATATTTTTTATAAAATTCGTACTTTTTATTGAGGTAAAGCGTTAGCGCCCCATCAGAGAAGTTTACGACTGTATCATGTGTACTATCAAAATAACCTTCACGATTATCTTTAAACTGCGCTTTTCGATCAGATGAAACAGGCCTGCCTCTACCCAACAATGAAACGTACTCCATTTGACTGCGATGCATGCGGTGTAGAACAAATGCCGGAGGCAATGAGCGCTTTAAATAATGCAGCGGAACTTTAAAAAAGTCGTTGGATTCAAACTTGAAATGTCTTCCATCTGATAACTTGTAGTCACAACCTGTGGCAATAATATTATGTTGATTTATGGCTTTAATATCCATATCGACACAGAACATTGTTTTAACATGTTGAGCTCGTGTTGCTTTTATTCCCTTTTGTGAAATAGTAGGCGCAAACCTCTCTTCTTCCTGTTTATTTATCACCCACTCAAAAGAGACTGCATCACCACCTGCATTTTTAAAACATTCTTTTATATTCAACTTTAGATTAGAAGGTATCCAATATTCATCTAAGTCTAAGTAAAATAAATGCGTTACTCCTTCTTTCCTAGATTTTTTGAGCGCTTCTTCGTAAATCTTTATTTGAGGATTGTTTCTAGTACTTCGAAAATATTTGTCGCCATTAAAAAATCGTACATTCTTCAATTGCTGTAGTGCAGATACTAATACTTCACTCCCATCCGAAGTATTATTAATATAGATATCAATCTCGTCGATACCAAAATATAGGTGATGAAAAATCCATTCCGGTAAATAAGCTAGCTCATCTTTGGCAACTGCTACAAGACGTACTTTCATTGGAGTATTTTGTGTCATTGATAAACTCAAGGTAACTTTATCGTATAGCCGCTATCATCAAGGCTAGGCTGACCAATGACGATATGACAATTAATACCCTGCAACCGACAAATTTCCGCTTGTAATAGCGGTAAGCCATTTTCAGGCTCTGATGGGTTCAGCAGCACTGTCATTTCTTTAATTGAACTAGAAAATAAACTTAAATGTAGCGCGGAGCCTTTCTCTCCTGCAACGTGCGAAGCATTAGCCAGCTTTGTTAGCTTCTCTTTAAAGGTTAACCTTTCTGGGAAAACAACGTCATACCCGTTTGCTCGATAATATTCCTCAACTTCTTGAGCGTTACTTAATATTCTATGTGAGCCGGAGGGTTGCCATAACCTTCTAGAAAAATACAGCTTTTTACTGGGTTGCGGGTCTGAAGGTGGAAGACGAAAAGGCTCATAAAGACTCTTAACAAATGAGTGTATTTGTTGCCCATACCTTACAACGCTAGGCACGATAAGCTTTTTGCATAAAATCGCTTCTGACGCCGGCTTTATGCCAATCGCTCTATTTTTGTCAAAACCTATCATATCGAAGACTGCATCGATATCCTTTATTGCACTACCATTGATAACGTCGGACTTAATGATACACCTTATGCTTGGATCATAACTATTGATCATCGCTAATTTTGGAAGCATATCAACTATCCAGTGGCCAAAGATTCTATCTCCTGGTTGCGTTAAAAGCGCTACAGGCTCATTTACTTCCGTAACCTTACGGGGTGTTGTAACGTAGCCGTCATTACACTCGGAAATTGGCCCTGAGCTTCGTTTTATGCCCTCTTTAGACCTCAATAATGTATATGGCAAATATCGAGATTGAATGCGCCGTCCATCTTTATCAATTAGAAAGCCGTTTCCCAAAACATATACATCGTGCAAAACGAAATAACCTATCTCAGGTATTTTTTTGTTGAAATTTGTTATTTGCGACCTAAGTGATTCACTTTCATAAACAGGTATAATCGCATCTTCTGTAGACGCTTGAATATGTTGAAGTTCGGGCAAGCTATTAGTGCGCTTGGGATCTATAGTAAACTTCAAAATAATTCCTTAATCAGCATTCAAATTTAATTTTGCTTTAAGCTCTTTTATCCTCGAATCAATTATCGGAGCTTTTTCCCGCTGCTTTTTAGCTAGCTCTAATAGCATCAGTGCTTGCCTTGGATATGATTCAGAGATCGTAAAAGCAACCTTCCGCAAAGTATCGACTTCGTTACTCTTGAGGGCGGGTTTAGCTGACAATGCCTTTAATGCAGAAGCGTAAGATGTTAAAGCTTCAGAAATATCAATATTTTGTAAAGCGGACTCCAAAAATTCCGCCTCTTCACGACTTGCTGTTTCAATAAGTCGTAGAACGTTTTTATACCTTTGCTTTATAAACTCTCTCGCAGAATCAATGGATGCTTTTAACTGATAGTGCTCTATGAACTCATACCTTTGTAGGTTATATGAACTAAGAGTTTCTTCTGAGATTTCCCATTGCTCATTGGCATTTTTTGATGGATAGCCTGCGCGGTTGTCTTTAAAGCGCATATTGCTAGAAGGCCTTCCTCTAGCTAATAATGATAAATACTCCATCTGGGAACGAAACATTCTATGTACTACAAAATAATCTTTAAGCGGGCTCTTTAACTCTCCTTCGGAGACTCGACCATTTCTCCAAGCGTTGAACTTAAAAGGCGTACCATTTGCCAATCGATAATCTGCATGATCAGCATGTATATTGTGAGCTTGCACACTACGCGCTTGCAAACCTAAAGAAGAAATCGACTTAACAAAACGCCCTCGATTTCCGAAATTACTTGTAGAAAACGGGGCTTTGAATTGAGTCTCTTCATCTGTTTTCACAAACCACTCAAACGATATAACATCGCCCCCTACAGATGAAATGCAGGTACTAATTTCATCTTCGAAGTTTGCAGGTGTCCAAAACTCATCGATATCCAGAAACAAAATATGAGAAACATCAGAGCTTGCCTCATTTTGATAAGCAGAAAAATAGACATCCGTTTGAAAGCTCTTGTTATCTTGCTTAAGAAATGCGTCACCATCTAGAAACCTTACCTGCTCTAGGCTTTTTAGCTTGTCTGCAATTTCAAAGGTATTGTCTGAAGTGCGGTTAACATAGATATCAATCGCATAAAACCCAAAATATAAATGATGAAATATCCAATCTACTAAATAGGCACCTTCATCTTTAGCAATTGCTACAAGTTTTACTTTGTTTTTCATCAGTCTTTCAAGTCTCTCAATTCTTTTATAACTTTAATTAGCATGTCGAACTGAACCGCGCATAAGTCTTGTAGTTTATCGACTTCATCTGCTAGCAAGTCTATTTTTTCTGAGTCAGTGATACCATCTTCAGACACTTCACTAAACAACATACCGGAGTCTTGTGGTTCTATACCAGGCATATGCCTTGATAAAAGTTTAATATTCTGAGCATTAAACTTTTCGAAGAGCTGTAGCCTTGTTCTATTTGATAAATTATTGTATTTTTTGCGTAAAAGACCTACGGAGTTTTCTGCATTTGAGATAAGAAGGCTTTTAACATTTTGATCGTGAATATCTTCGTAGACGTGCGATATCCGGCTTAATGACTCACATATCGCTGTACTCAACCCAATGTTACTATTTGGCAACTCGAAGTTTAATCCCTGCTCCATAATAGAAGCTTTGAAACAGAAATCGTTCATTAACGAGTTCTTATGAAGATGTTCAGGGTAGATTACACCAACCCGTAAATTCTTTTTACCATAAACTCTTGCCAACACGTTTGAAATACCGTTGTAGTTCGGTAGCCCAGTCTCTATGCTTTCCTGTAAATAATTATCTAAACTCTGTCCTGTTTTATGGGACCATTGCTGCCAAGATGAAATTAAAAATTCATCCTGCCTGCGAACATAATAGACAACTCTTACCGAAGAGAATCGCTTGGCAAAGCATTCGTGTATGTCTTTCGTTATGGTGTTGGCAATACCATTAATTAGGTTTTCTGCTGAAATAATAACTCTGCGGTATAAATGCTCTCCTTTCTCAAGCAACTCATCAAGCTTGTGCTCTAAGTCAGTGAGAGGTACTGTTCCATTTTGTATTTTTGCAAAATAATCTCGCGGAGTTTGCGTTAAATGGAACTGATAATCGCTTTCATAAGGAAATTTAAAATTGCAATCTGGAAATACAACTTCTCTGTCACGGAACTTTGCTCTGTTTAGATAAAGAAAATCTTGTATCGTCGTTGAGCCACATTTGGAGTGTCCGGGGTGTAAAACTAATTCCATTGCTCTTCTATTCTCCAAAAAATGGGTAGCGGCCAAAGTGCGAGATAAGCTTTCCCCATTTTAATATGTTTTCTTCGTTGTCAAATTTATGGTCTGTGAGATTGGCAATACGCCATTTGTCTAATGGGTTGAGTATATGAACATTTTGAAGTCCAAAGTCTCCGCAAATTTGTGCATCTGAGCGCACGTTATCTCCGACGTGAATAAAGCTTTTTTCAAGTTTATCGACTCTAGACTTGACGTATTTCCACATAGTTCCAGTGTCTTTACGCTTTTTAATATCAGAGCTAACCAATAACGTGTAAGGAACCGATAGACCAATCTTGCGAAGCATTTTCGATATTTGCTCTTTGGTATAATAGATGTCTGTGATAAACCAAATATCACGCCCTCTAGCATTTAGTTCATGTACGATCTTAACCATTTCGTCTTTCGGCTGCGCCATTTCCAGATCGTAACCAAACTCGCGCTCCGCCCAGTTTTGAGCGATAAGCGGATCTATCTTTTTCTCAATTGCCAAAGCATGATAAGTTTCAAATATATCAACATCGCCCTCAAAATTTTGTTTTTTTCGACAGGCTAGTTCTGCAGCATTACGATGATCTACAAATGCCTCAGGACTTTGGAAGAAACCTTCATTGACCAAGTCCTTACCTAACTTGAACTTGGCATAGTCCGGCGCAGTGTAGTCTCGGCGCAACACAGTATCAAATATATCAAACGAAACAATGTCAAAGTTTTGGATATCACTCAAAAGAGATTCAGGTGATTTGAAATATGCTGCAGATATAGAAGACTTATCCGTTGTGAATTTACCTTGCGAAGGATAATAAAAGAATTGTTTATACCCTTGCTTTTCGACTAACAATCCAAGTACTCGTTCCAACGCATGTAACCAACTTCCATCATTGGGTAATGGTTCGCTTGGAAAATTATCATAAGTAAACTTTCTATCAAGAAGTGGTTTTAGTGCTTTCGGCCGCGCCCAGAACATGCCACCTACGGGGTAATTGACGAAATTATCCGAAATATCTATCACCCAATCATCTTCAAATCCTTTTGCAAAAGCCTTATTGCAAGTCCAATGATTTACCCATGCTGGCATCATCCAAAAAGAGGTGGGGTAATACATACCCAGATCTTCATTTCCATCGAACAAACGGAGCACTGATTTGACAACGTGTTTGTCCTTCAGTAGGAAGTTGTTCAAGTAATCAAACCATTGCGTCTGTTCTCGCCCGCTATAAAGTGACTTTTTCGAATGTAAATGGCACATTAAATCGTATTCTAGCAACTCTTTGCTAAAGTTGACTAAAAATGGGCCAAAGTTCCTACCTCGGTTTTCACAAATCGCCGTTTTAACGGATGTAACGTTATCGAGCTTCTTAAATTTATTTTTAGATGCTTGCTCGATATCACTTGTTCCCGCTGTGACAAAAATATCGACAGTCGTAGGAAAATGTCGGACTGTATCTACAAATTTATCAACAAAATCTGGATAGTAAATATGGAGAACTATGGCGATCTTCTGAGACTTCCAAGTTGAAGAGTCTTTCGCCAGCAATTCATCTGAGGGTAACCATCTGTCGAAAACGCCCGCTGATGCTCTCCCCTCATATCGCCCATGATACATATAATGCAGAAGGGGACTTATACCTTTTAAATAAATATCAACATTGGATCTTTGATAAAACTCGGTATCAAAGCGCGCGGATGGGTTTACATTCGACGACGTCGATTTGTCTAAATAATCTGTAAACGCTGCTAGCTCGTGAGGAAATTGGCCATAATGTTCTTGGTACCAATTATAATCAAACAGCCCTTCGGATTTTGCTAGCTTAAATGCTTTTGCTATTTTCGGGTTTGAACTCAGTTCTAACGATTGCTGTGCACGTCTTACTATCTTTTTAACATTACTCTTCATACTACAACCCAAAGAAACTAAGTGGATTAAGGTTTCCTTCGCCTGATATTGCATCATCTAATACAAACAAAGGCCATGTCGCTCTTGGTAGTAAATTACGATGTGTGACAAAGGTTTCAAATAGCTTTTCAATCTCTTCTACCGAGTAGTGAACATTGTGTTTAATACAGTCTTCGACACAAGAGAGTGCGCCATCTTGGACCGTTGCAAGGTCAGTGAAATTTTCTTGTGTATATGTCTGCTTGCCATAGCAAAAATGAAAACGATCGTTATTTATGTTTTGAATGATGTCTACAAATTGGCCATTTGGCGCAGTTAAGAGGGACTCTAAAAACATTGAACGATCAAGCATCATATAGCCGCCCCCCATTTTGACGTCCGTCTTAAATACATGATTAATAGACGCTACATGGTCATCAACCACAATTTGGCCAGATTTTGTAGTTATCATATAAATACCGGATGTATCTTTCTTCAATAACAATGTCAGTAATTTTTGTATCGTTCCAGAATACCCTACATCTAACAAAACGGGGGTTATAGAGCTGTCAGTCAAGCCTACGCTATCCAAATAATTAAGATATACGTCTCTCGTGGGAGATGTGACTCTTCGTATACTTTCTTGATTCGCTTTGAGAATCCGACAAACATATTCGAAATCTTCAGGTAAAGAGATTACCTTCTCTAGGTCTCCGCTATCCAAAAACTCTTCAACATTTTCTTTGCTGAAAGCGAATCGAGATTTAAAAAAGTCACCCAACGTACCTTTGTAGCTATGCTTGACGCTATATTTCCACGACTCTTCGATATCACACGTAATTCTAAACAAGAATGTTCTAGAAACGTTCAAGTAACTGGAAGCTACATATTCACTATTTACGATGTCGAATGCTTTTTCGAAAACATAGCCTTCTCGAGCTAGATGGAAGACTTTGATATTATCCTGAGATGCTAGTTGGCGTAATTGCTTGTTAACTTCAGTAACATATGTAGCGATTATAGGCCCTAAAAAATTGTATCCAAATTCCCTTAATGATTTATTTTTAAGCATATTAATTCTGCGTGTGTTTTGTGGAAAAATCCAAGTCTAATTTATGAACATACGTGTTTCTTGGCTGAAACAGAAGGCCTACTTGGCTTTGATTGTGGCTCTGCTTTCTTTTGCTTCGTTCCCAATGCTTTCTATACATTTAAAGCAAATCATATGCTCTTCTGCTAGCTAAAATCATTAGCTATAGATGCAACAGCCGATATGGGAATTTACAAAAATAAACGAACAAATGAAAGGACATACAACGCGTATGCTTTGAACAAGAGAACTTAAGCCTAATTCCATCTTCGTCTACTAAAATGCGTTCATACTGATTAATAGGAACACTAATTTTCAACATCTCCAACATGCGCATAATACACGAAAACAGTCTTGTTATATACCACAAAGTTTGAATACAAACGGCTTCAATAAAATAATTAAGACGGCAAGGCACACTAAATTAACGCACAGCTTTAAATAAATACCTTAACTAATTTTGGGCTTCATAGTTCCATATTTATTACCCTCTCCGGTTAAATGAGAATTAGTTGACGAGACTGTCACCCAACAACCCCAAAACCTGCTCATCGCTAGACTTAGCCTGAGCCCTAACTGATATACTCGCTAGCTCTACGATTTGCGCCTGAGTCGATTTGGCAGTTTCTGACGCGAAGTCTGTATCGAGAATTTGAGAACGGGCTGCGATTAAACCTTCGTGCATTCGGTCGTTTAGTTTGAGCGCTGACTCCATTTGATTCATCTTTGCGCCATAAAAAGCACGGCTCTCGCTAACATACGCTAGTGCGTCGTCAATTTGCTGTAATGCCTCCTCTGCATTTTCAAAAGTAAGCACATCGCTTTCTACCATGTTTAAATCTGAAAGACCGACTGGCGTTTTTGCAAGGTTAATATAGTCCGTACCTTCGCTTAGCGCGTTGGTAGCGGTAATGTCGACTGGCCCGGCTTCAAAGCTGTTTCCACCGCTTCCCGGTGCGCCTAACGTATCCCAATCTACCGTTGCATCAAACACGCCGTTCCCCACTACTGAAATAATGAGCGGTTCGTTTGTATTATCGATGGTTAAGGTTTCGGTTGTTACGCCTGGGTGCTGATCGCCAGAAAACGTGAATGTTGTTCCGTTAATTGTGCCTGTGCCATTCGTAATTAACGAGCTACCGTCGTAGCTTGCCGTTGGTGTATACCCTTCTTGGGTTAAGAACAACAAGCTTTTAATATCGCTAGCCGAATTAACACTGTTAGTATCCCATACATCGTCTGATAGCAGTGTACCCACTAAATGTTTACCGCTAGTGGTAAATACCTGAAGTCATCGTCTAGAGAAAAGCTGTCAATATTAATAGAAATGTTAGTTGATCCTGCAGGGATATAAGCCACAGAGCGTAGACCGCTATTTAGACGTGTTGGCGTGCCCTTTACAAAGGTATCGCCTATTGATGATACGTTATCAGACAATAAGTCGTTATCACCTAGCAAAGGCAATCGGTTAAACGCTTCGGTATTATAAGCAATGCCATTAAGTGCATTCTTTAACTGCTGAAATTCTTTATCAAGCGCGCGCCTATCAGCATCGGAATTAATGTCGTTCTGAGACTGCATTGCTAATTGCCGCATACGCTGCAATATATCGGCAGATTCTTGCAGCCCACCTTCCGCTATTTGCGCATAACTAATACCGTCATTTAAGTTACGGCGAAGCTGATCTTTCGCCAGTGACTCCGACGTTAATCTGTTTGATATTTGTAAACCGGCACTGTCATCTGCAGCACTATTTATTCTAAGCCCTGAACTTAGCCTTTCATACGCGGTAGAGAGCGTTTTACTAAACACAGGATTTGAAGATAGCGACTGTGTAAATGATGAAACGGTTAACATAAACTTCCTTGCTATGAAAAACTGAGAGACATGAATTGCGAAAACGTTATTGCAGATGACGTTCTAGATGCCCAATTTGCTTATTCTCAGCAAACACCAGACAGCAAACAAGACTTAGCAAACAACATGCCAAGGTTATCATTAGTAATGGAAAGGAGTTAATTTCAATAATTTTTAAGATTTCATAGTACTGTTATTCTCAATCAGAAACATAAGTCCGCGTGTCTGAATGAGAATACTTCGGGCATGTCACTAAACCAACGCGCTGTATAGCAGTAAAGACATGGGACGATTACTCGTAATGTGTCCACATGCGTAAAACTTTTATCGTCTGGATATTTTCAAGGACTTGATAAACTAATCTATGTTGGATGTTAATACGCCTCGAATACGCACCATCTAAGTCACCAACAAGCTTTTCATAGGGGGGAGGTATTTGATAAGGATTAGTAGCGATGATTTGTAGAAGTGTTTTTGCTTTTCTTTTTAAGTTGCTACTTGCTAGTTTTTGCGCATCTTTCTGCGCTTGCTTCGTGTAAACGACCTTCCATGTCACCAATCCAACTCCTCTGCACAGTCTCCCACCTCTTCTTCCATTCCTGCCTTAATAGACTCGCGCATTCCTGGCACCGATAATAAGTACAAGGTTTCTTGAATTGCGTTCCAATCACTTTCAGAAAGTAGTACTGCGTTATTTCGCTTACTAGTAATTAAAACGGGTTCGTGAGATTCAGCTGTTTCATCTATTACCCGATACAAGTTAGCCCTTGCTTCGGTTGCCGATAATGTACTCATAACATTTCCTCCAAAGAACCTTTAACGTACGTCAAAGCGTACAGGTAAGTCAAGTTTTTTACTAGTGAGTATTAATGGAATCAGAGTTGCGACTCTGACCCCATTATTCTTTGAGTAAAAAAAAAGGGGCCTGAGTTTTCACTCAGGCCCCTTTTTCTAATCGAGTATTAATTTACTCTTCAGTTGCTTCTACTGCTTCTTCTTCAGCTTCTACAACTGGACGGTCAACTAGCTCAACATATGCCATTGGGGCATTGTCGCCAGCACGGAAACCGCATTTAAGAATGCGAGTGTAACCGCCTGGGCGAGCTTCGTAACGAGGACCAAGCTCGTTGAATAGTTTACCAACAACTTCTTTATCACCAGTGCGGGCGAAAGCTAAACGGCGGTTTGCAACGCTGTCTTGCTTAGCCATAGTGATAAGAGGCTCAATAACGCGACGTAATTCTTTCGCTTTTGGTAACGTCGTTTTGATCACTTCGTGCTTGACCAAAGAGCCGGCCATGTTCTTGAACATAGCTTGACGATGGCTGCTGTTGCGATTCAACTGACGACCACTCTTACGATGGCGCATAGTTTTATCCTTCTCTACAAATCAGTTTATTAAAAACCTGATTAATCTTTTTCAGCGATGCTCTCAGGCGGCCAGTTTTCTAGGCGCATACCTAGAGAAAGTCCACGAGATGCTAGAACATCTTTGATTTCAGTTAGCGATTTTTTACCAAGGTTTGGCGTTTTAAGTAGCTCAACCTCAGTACGCTGAACCAGGTCACCAATGTACTGGATAGCTTCTGCTTTTAAACAGTTAGCAGAACGTACAGTTAGCTCTAGGTCATCAACTGGGCGAAGTAGAATCGGATCAAATTCCGGCTTCTCTTCTTTCGCTTCTGGCTCAGACACATCACGTAAATCTACGAATGCATCAAGCTGTTCAGCTAGGATAGTCGCAGAACGGCGGATCGCTTCTTCAGGATCTAAAGTACCGTTCGTTTCCATATCGATAATCAATTTGTCTAGGTCTGTGCGTTGTTCAACACGGGCAGACTCTACACTATAAGCTATACGCTCTACTGGGCTGTATGAAGCATCAACTAACAAACGACCAATTGGACGATCATCTTCTTCAGAGGAGCGACGGGTAGAAGCTGGTACATAACCGCGACCCATTTCTACTTTAATACGCATGCTGATTTCAGCTTCGCCAGTTAAAGTACAAACTAAGTGGTCAGGGTTAACAATTTCTACGTCGCCATCATGCTGAATGTCACCAGCAACAACAGGGCCAGCGCCAGATTTCACTAGAGTTAGGGTTGCCTCAGTTTTACCTTCAAGGCGAACCGCTAAACCTTTAAGATTTAGCAAGATTTCAATTACGTCTTCTTGCACACCTTCTTTGGTGCTGTACTCGTGAAGAACGCCATCAATTTCTACTTCAGTAACTGCGCATCCTGGCATGGATGACAACAAGATACGACGTAGGGCGTTACCTAGAGTGTGGCCAAAGCCGCGCTCTAGTGGTTCCAAAGTTACTTTGGCACGAGTAGGAGAAACGTTTTCGATCTCAACTAATCTCGGTTTAAGGAATTCAGTCACAGAACCCACAATGCTTCCTCTTTAGTTAGCTTTACTTAGAGTAAAGTTCAACGATCAACTGTTCGTTAATTTCCGCAGACAAATCAGTTCTTTCTGGTAGGCGCTTAAAAGTACCTTCCATTTTAGTGCTGTCTACTTCAATCCAAGTTGGCTTCTCGCGTTGGTCAGCCAGTTCCAAAGCAGCTACGATACGAGCTTGCTTCTTAGCTTTTTCACGAACAGAAACCACGTCTTCGGCAGAAACGTTGAATGATGGAATGTTCACAACTTGACCATTTACCATGATCGCCTTGTGGCTAACTAGCTGACGTGCTTCTGCACGTGTGCTAGCAAATCCCATACGATAAACTACGTTATCAAGACGCTTTTCTAAAAGTTGTAACAAGTTTTCACCTGTGTTCCCCTTTAGACGTGCAGCTTCTTTATAGTAGTTACGGAATTGCTTTTCAAGAACGCCATACATACGACGAACTTTTTGTTTTTCACGCAGCTGAACACCGTAGTCAGACAAACGGCCACGACGGGCTCCATGCTGACCAGGCGCTGTATCGATTTTACATTTAGAATCGATTGCGCGAACGCCGCTCTTAAGGAACAAATCAGTTCCTTCGCGACGGCTAAGTTTGAGTTTTGGACCCAAATATCTTGCCATGATCTTTCTCCAACTGTCCGTCGATTAAACGCGACGTTTTTTCGGTGGACGACAACCGTTGTGAGGAATTGGTGTCACATCGGTAATATTTGTGATCTTATAACCAGTAGCGTTAAGAGCACGGATCGCAGACTCACGGCCTGGACCTGGACCTTTTACAAACACTTCTAGGTTTTTAAGACCGTATTCTTGTGCAGCAACACCTGCACGCTCTGCAGCAACCTGTGCAGCAAATGGGGTAGATTTACGTGAACCACGGAAACCTGAACCACCAGATGTCGCCCATGCTAATGCATTGCCTTGACGGTCTGTAATAGTCACAATTGTGTTGTTGAAAGACGCATGGATATGAGCCATACCGTCTGCAACCTGACGTTTAGCGCGCTTACGCGTACTACGAGCTGGTGCTTTAGCCATAACTTATTCCCCGTTTACTTCTTAATTGGCTTACGAGGACCTTTACGGGTACGCGCATTTGTTTTAGTGCGCTGACCACGTAGAGGCAAGCTACGACGGTGGCGAATACCACGGAAGCAACCCAGGTCCATCAAACGTTTGATGCTCATAGAGACTTCACGGCGTAAATCACCTTCAACGGTAAATTTAGCCACTTCGTCACGAAGCTTATCAATAGTCGCTTCGTCTAGCTCTTTGATCTTTGTATCTTCTGCAACACCAGCACCTACACAAATGCTTTTAGCACGTGTAGGACCAACGCCATAGATCGCTTGGATAGCGATTACAGCATGCTTGTGCTCAGGAATGTTAATGCCAGCGATACGGGCCATTAACAGCACTCCTCTAATTTATTGTTGACGACCTAAAAAGCCCGATAGGATACTTACCCGTCAACTAAATTGCAAATATTTAGGTTCTGAACACTTTAAACAAAACCAGCAGAACCTGATAAGTATAAGTCAGGCCCTGCTTATTGGCTTTGCGAGTATTCAGTACCGCGTAGATTAACCTTGCCTTTGCTTATGCTTCGGCTCTGTACAAATTACGCGCACAACACCGTTGCGTTTGATAACTTTACAGTTACGGCAAATCTTTTTAACTGATGCACGAACTTTCATTACATCACTCCCCTATCTTATAAATTAAGGGGCTAACTTAACGGCCGTAGCCTTTAAGATTAGCTTTCTTCAGAACAGACTCATATTGACTACTCATCAAATGTGTCTGCACCTGTGCCATAAAGTCCATGATAACCACCACAATAATTAGAAGCGACGTACCACCGAAGTAGAACGGAACATTCCAGGCAATTAGCATGAATTCAGGCACCAAACAAATAAAGGTTATGTACAGCGCGCCTGCCAGAGTCAGACGAGTCATTACCTTATCGATATAACGTGATGTTTGTTCACCAGGACGGATACCTGGTACAAACGCACCAGACTTCTTCAAGTTATCCGCTGTTTCACGCGGGTTGAAAACCAACGCCGTGTAGAAGAAGCAGAAGAAGATTATCGCTGTTGCGTATAACATCACATACAGGGGCTGACCTGGAGATAGCATAAGTGCTACGTCCTGCAACCACGCCGTAGATTCATTCTGTCCGAACCATCCTGCGATAGTACCCGGAAACAAAATGATGCTGGAAGCAAAGATGGGTGGAATTACACCAGCCATGTTGACTTTCAGTGGTAAATGCGTGCTTTGCGCGGCAAAAACCTGACGGCCTTGCTGACGCTTTGCGTAGTTTACCACAATTCTGCGCTGTCCGCGCTCTACAAATACCACAAGGTATGTAAGCGCAATAACAATCACAGCCATCAACAACAAGAACAACAGGTTAATGTCGCCTTGTCTTGCTTGTTCTGCCGTCTGACCTATCGCTGTTGGTAGACCGGCAACAATACCAGCAAATATCAATATAGAAATACCGTTACCGATACCTCGTTCAGTAATTTGCTCACCTAACCACATTAGGAACATCGTTCCTGTGACCAAGCTCACTACTGCCGTAAAGTAGAATCCGAAGCCAGGGTTCAATACCAGTCCATTAATTAGGTTAGGCAGACCCGTCGATATTCCAATTGATTGGAAGATAGCCAATACCAACGTTAAATAACGTGTGTACTGACTAATTTTACGACGACCTGCTTCGCCTTCTTTTTTAAGCTCTATCATCGGTGGATGAACCACCGAGAGCAACTGCATAATAATTGATGCAGTAATGTATGGCATGATGCCCAAAGCCAGAACGGATGCACGCTCAAGCGCACCACCGGAGAACATGTTAAACATTTCTACAATGGTACCTTTCTGTTGCTCGAACAAGTCAGCAAGTACAGCTGGATCGATGCCCGGAATAGGAACATAAGAACCTAATCTGAATACAACAATCGCACCGAGTACGAACAACAATCTTGCTTTAAGCTCACTCAAGCCGCTTTTCGCGCCTGAATCCAATCCTGGTTTAGCCATCTAGCTTATTCCTCTACTTTACCGCCAGCAGCTTCAATCGCTTCTTTAGCGCCTTTAGTAACCTTTAAACCGCTTACTGTAACAGCGCGTGATACTTCACCGCTCTTGATAACTTTAACGAACTGGATCTCTTTTTTCACAAGACCAGCTGCTTTTAAAGTTTCTAGAGATGCTGTATCACCATCAACCTTTGCGATTTCTGCAAGAGTTACTTCGTCAGTAACGAAGCTCTTACGTGATGTGAAACCGAATTTCGGAAGACGACGCTGAAGTGGCATCTGACCACCTTCAAATCCTGGCTTAACACGGCCACCTGAACGGCTTTTTTGACCTTTGTGACCTGCGCCACCTGTTTTACCTAGACCTGAACCGATACCACGACCAGTACGCTTACCAGAATGTTTAGCTCCTGGAGCAGGAGCAATAGTATTTAAACGCATAACTTACTCCTCGACTATTTCGACCATGTAATTAACACGGTGAATCATGCCGCGTACACTTGGCGTATCTTCCAGTTCACGAACATGGTTGATTTTACGAAGGCCTAAACCTTTAAGCGTAGCTCTGTGCTTTGGCAGACGGCCAATCGCACTTTTAGTTTGCTTTACTTTAATCGTTGCCATGTCTAATTACCCCAAAATTTCTGATACAGACAATCCACGTTTCGCAGCAACTTTCGCTGGAGAATTCATCTCTGTCAGCGCGTTGATTGTTGCACGAACAACGTTGATTGGGTTCGTAGAACCGTAACATTTTGAAAGTACGTTCTGTACACCAGCTACTTCAAGTACTGCACGCATTGCACCGCCGGCGATGATACCGGTACCTTCTGATGCTGGTTGCATGTAGACTTTAGAGCCAGAGTGACGACCTTTAATTGGGTGCTGTAACGTGTGGCCGTTAAGGTCAACGTCAACCATGTTGCGACGTGCCTTTTCCATAGCTTTCTGGATTGCAGCAGGCACTTCACGTGCTTTACCGTAACCAAAACCTACGCGACCATTACCGTCACCCACTACTGTCAATGCAGTAAAACTAAAGATACGACCACCTTTAACCACTTTAGATACGCGGTTTACAGCAATCAATTTCTCTAATAGTTCACCGTTCTGAACTTCTTGTTTAGCCATTATAAACTCCTAGAACTGAAGGCCAGCTTCGCGAGCTGCATCAGCTAATGCCTTAACGCGACCGTGGTATTTAAAACCACTACGATCGAAAGCCACTTTTTCAATGCCTTTCTCTTTAGCGCGTTCTGCAATTGCTTTACCGACTATCGCCGCTGCTTCAGCGTTACCTGTTGACTTAAGATCTTTTGCAAGTTCTTTATCTACAGTAGAAGCCGCTGCTAATACTTCAGAACCGCTAGGAGCGATTAACTGAGCATAGATGTGGCGAGGTGTACGGTTAATTACCAAGCGATGCGCGGCCAGTTCACGAATTTTTGCTCGTGCGCGTGTAGCGCGACGAATGCGAGCTGTTTTCTTATCCATCGTATCACCCACCTACTTTTTCTTAGCTTCTTTACGACGTACATGTTCGTCAGCGTAACGTACACCTTTGCCTTTGTAAGGCTCTGGTGGACGGTAAGCGCGAATGTTCGCCGCAACCTGTCCTACAACCTGCTTATCGGCGCCTTTCACGACGATTTCAGTTTGCGTAGGCGTTTCAACGGTAATGCCTTCAGGCATCTCGTATACTACTGGGTGAGAGAAACCAAGCGTCAGGTTTAGTTTGCTACCTTGTGCTTGCGCACGGTAACCAACACCATTTAACTGAAGCTTTTTCTCAAAACCTTGTGAAACACCTTGAACCATTGCGTTAAGAAGAGAGCGAGCAGTACCTGCTTGCGCCCAGCTGTCAGCGAAACCTTCACGAGGAAGTGCTTTCAGTTGGTTTTCTTCTTGTACAACTTCTACAGCGTCGTTAAAAACGCGGGTCAAAGTGCCTTTACTACCTTTTGCGGTAATTTCTTGGCCAGCGATAGAAATATCTACACCTGAAGCCAAGTCTACTGGGGCTTTTGCTACTCGTGACATTTCAACTCCTCCGTTATGCTACATAACCGATGATCTCACCGCCCATGCCAGCGTTACGCGCTGCACGGTCAGTCATCACACCTTTAGAAGTCGACACGATCGCGACACCCAATCCACCCATTACTTTAGGAAGCTCATCTTTTTTCTTATAGATTCGCAGACCTGGGCGGCTTACACGCTCAATAGTGTCAATTACTTGCTTGCCTTCGAAGTACTTAAGCGTAACTTCTAAAACAGGCTTAACGTCACCAGATGCAGCGAAGTCAGTAATATAACCTTCAGACTTTAATACTTCACAAATTGCTACGCGAAGTTTAGAAGAAGGCATAACTACAGAAACTTTCTCTGCCATTTGGCCGTTACGGATGCGGGTAAACATATCCGCGATAGGATCTTGCATGCTCATTATCAGCTACTCCTTACCAGCTGGCTTTTTTAAGGCCAGGGACTTCGCCGCGCATCGCTGCTTCACGCAGTTTGATACGGCTAAGACCGAATTTGCGAAGGTAACCATGTGGACGACCAGTTACGCGGCAGCGATTACGCTGACGTGAAGAACTTGAGTCACGTGGCAGTTGTTGTAGCTTAAGAACAGCGTCCCAACGCTCTTCTTCAGATACGTTAACATCGCTGATAGTCGCTTTAAGTGCGGCACGTTTTTCTGCGTACTTAGCTACTAGCTTAGCGCGCTTTAATTCACGGGCCTTCATTGATTCTTTTGCCATAACCCTACACCCTACTTTTTAAATGGGAAGTTGAACGCGTCCAGCAGAGCACGTGCTTCTTCATTTGAGTCCGCACTGGTAGTGATAGTAATATCCATACCACGAACTTTATCCACTTTATCGAAATCGATTTCAGGGAAAATGATTTGCTCACGCACGCCCATGCTGTAGTTACCACGACCGTCGAATGACTTAGGGTTCAAACCACGGAAGTCGCGAACTCGTGGGATAGCGATTGAAATCAAACGCTCAAGGAATTCCCACATACGCTCGCCGCGTAAGGTTACTTTACAGCCAATCGGATAACCTTCACGGATTTTAAAGCCCGCTACTGATCTTCTAGCAACTGTAACAATCGGCTTCTGACCGGCGATAGCCGCCATGTCAGCTTGAGCATTCTCAAGCACCTTCTTGTCAGCAATTGCTTCACCTAAACCCATGTTTAGAGTGATTTTTTCAATCCGAGGGACTTGCATGACGCTTTTGTACCCGAACTGCTTAGCAAGTTCAGCTACTACTGTTTCTTTATAGAAATCATGCAGTTTCGCCATCGTACTCTCCAATATAATTAAACAAGTTCGCCGTTAGATTTGAAGAAACGTACTTTCTTCTCATCTTCGAAACGGAAACCAACGCGATCTGCTTTGCCCGTTGCCGGGTTAACAATCGCAACATTAGAAACGTGAATAGAAGCTTCTTTCTCAACAATTCCACCAGCTACACCCAATTGTGGGTTTGGCTTAGTGTGCTTCTTGATAAGATTAACACCTTCTATAATTACACGGTTATCAGCAATAAGCACTTTAAGGACTTTGCCTTGTTTGCCTTTGTCTTTACCCGCTAATACGACTACTTCATCATCACGACGAATTTTATTAGCCATTATCGTGACTCCTTATAGTACCTCTGGGGCCAATGAGATGATTTTCATGAAGTTTTCACTTCTCAACTCACGGGTTACCGGTCCAAAGATACGCGTACCAATTGGTTGCTTGTTTGCGTTAAGCAAAACAGCTGCGTTGCCGTCAAAACGAATGGATGAACCATCTGCACGACGAACGCCTTTTCTAGTACGCACCACCACTGCATTCAGTACGTCACCTTTTTTAACTTTACCGCGAGGAATTGCTTCCTTGACAGTAACTTTGATGATGTCACCGATACCTGCATAACGGCGATGCGAGCCACCAAGAACCTTAATACACTGAACCCTGCGAGCGCCGCTGTTGTCTGCAACGTCCAGGTTAGTTTGCATTTGGATCATGTTAGTGCTCCGCTCTATTATGAGACTCTGCCGAGTCGTTATTGCTGCTAAACCCAACAAACATTGTTGAATTTATATACATACCCCCATAAAAAGGGCGCGAAACTATAACAGAAATTTTGAGCTAGAGATAGCGTTAAATTGGATTATTTTTAATCGATGGGGAAATTGAGTAAATTGTTTCTGAAATGCGAGGGGGTCGCATGACGCATCACATGAATAGTGCCAGAAACTGATGCAGATTATACGCATGATTTTATAGTTTGTCTTGTGATTTTATATCCTTGGGTAATACATCCATAAAAAAGCCCCAGCATAGCCGGGGCAGATAGCCAAATGTTGGCTATCAAGCAGGATCTTTAAACTTCTCCTGTTTATTAGACAAGTGATAGTTAATACAATCACCTAGCCGTGTAACGCCTACAGGTTTTGATATAAAGTCATCCATTCCTGCTCGTAAACACTTTTCTTTTTCACCACTCAGCGCGTTGGCGGTAAGTGCAATGATTGGAACGGTTTCACCTAGCGCCCTAATTTCTTTCGTGGCAGCTAACCCGTCCATCACTGGCATGTGGCAATCCATAAAGATAAGATCGTATGGCTTTTTCCGCGCAATAGCACTCGTCACCTTTGCTACGCCTAACGCTCCATTGTTGGCGAGCTCTACCGACACACCAATTTCTTTTAATTGCTCTTTAATGACTATCTGATTTATTTCGTTATCTTCAACCACTAACACTCGCGATTCTGACAGCACTCTTTTGCATAGCGGTGTTACCTTGTTTGCTGCGATAGCTTTTTCTTTCAATACACCAGCATTTGCACAATCGAGCGTCATGGTAACGATAAATCGAGCCCCTTCCCCAATCGCGCTAGATACTTCTATGTTGCCGTCATAATGCTCAACAATATTATTCACAATGGCTAAACCTAAACCTGTCCCCCCAAAGCGTCGCTGTGTCGACTCTTCAGCCTGAAGGAATGGCGAAAAGATAACTTTTTGCTGCTCTTCACTGATACCAATCCCCGTATCGGTAACAATTAGCTTAACCCTAAAGCGACCCGCACCATACTTGGTACATCGCGTACTAATTTTAATTGACCCTTCCTCAGTGAACTTCACTGCGTTATTTATAAGATTCATCAGTATCTGACTTAGCCTTAACGAATCTGCGAGAAATAACGTATCTGAAACCGCCGCCGTTTCGGTGATAAATTCTATCCCTTTTTTATCGGCTAGACGCCTAAACATAGGTATTTGTTGCTCAATTAATTCTTTTAAATTTACAGGCTCAACATCATAGGTCATGTGGCCTGAATCAATTTTTGAAAAATCTAAAATATCATTCACAATGTTGAGTAACGACTCTGAACTACGCATTGCGACATGTGCATATTCTTTTTGCTTTGCATTGAGCTTAGTACTACAAAGAGTTTCTAGCATGCCTTGCACACCATGAATTGGGGTTCGTATTTCATGGCTCATGTTTGCTAGGAACTCACTGCGCGCTTTAAGGGCTTGCTCTGCAATGGCGGTTTTTTGTTTTAAGGATTGGGTGGTGTTAAAACGCTCAGTTATATCTCGGGTTGCACCGATAATTTTATGGCAGGTTCCATTTTTCATGATGGGGTGTGCACGACTTTCTAACCACCGCTTTTCACCCCCATCGGTAATCACTTCGAACTCGTAAGCCCAATCATTTCCGGTTGTGGCAATTTCCTCCATTTTAGATTCGTAAACATTTCGCACTTTTGTATTTGCCATAAACTTTAGTGCATGCGCTGGGGTAACCGCTTGCTTCTCATTGATTTGAAACATGCGCTTCAAGGACGCTGACCACTTAAGGGCGCCTGACTCTAAATCAAGCTCCCACGTGCCCACGCCCGCCAATTCTGTAATCTGGTTTAGCAGTGCGTTTTGTTCTTCTAATACGTCTTTCTGAGAAATGATTTCGCTCAACGCTTGTTCACGCGCCACCTCTGCCCCTATCCAGTCGGCAAGCAGCAGTAAATAGTCATAATCTAAAGCGGTGAAACTGTCGCTCTTTGACGTAGTGGAAGAGAAGTTGAGTGTGCCATATAAGGCAGCATTTACATGTATAGGGGTGGCTAAGTAGCTTTTTAATGTGTAGAGGGCGTAACACGGATGGCTATTGCCTGGCATTACGTCAATGTCGTTATAGGCCACGATACCATTTGCATTCACGGTGTCAGCGCAATAAGTATCAGATAATGGAAATTCAGCGCCGCTTACAATTTCATTCAGCGGTGAAATGGCCTGCACCACCGTGTAGGTGCCGTTATGCACATAGCTAACAATACCAGTTTCAAGGCCTAATACCTCAGTGCCAATTTCTAGTAATCGAGCCACTTTTTCACTGAAGGATAGCCCGCCATCGGTAGTAATTTTGTGAAGATCTTTAATTACACTCATGAGGATTTACGCCCACCTTTAAAAAGCCCTTAAAACAAAAAAAGACTATTACAGGGAAGTAATAGTCTTTTCTAAAGGTAACTGAAACTCTCGGTATTTAAAGCATACCAGCATTAGCAATTAGTATAATTTTCACATAAGTGATTAATACAAAATGTTAATTTCATAGCCAGTTGCGGTATCTGCGGGTTCTACCGTAACAATATAGTTCTCTTCTTCGTTAAATCCGAATAAGGCTGTACGGTCTAGCAGAATTTGTTCTTCGTTATCATCTTCGTAAACGGCAATGATTTCGTAGTAATCAGACGGTAATACTTCACTATCAGTCTCGCCAAACTCTAAATTTTGTAGGTCGTATTCTGCAGTATCAATAGTTTCATCGTTACGTACTAGGTAGAAATCCACATCATCAAAGTCTTCAACAAGGTTAATGAAGTTCACTGTTTTATCGTACGCTTGAGGCAGTCCACTTTCTACGAAAGTTACCGCGCCAAGTGCGCCCGCTTTTTCGTAGATTAGAATTGCTTTACTTTCACCTTGGTTCAAGGTGATAAGCTTATTACTTAGCGTTGTGGCTTCACCAGAGGTATCCGTTACTGTTACGCGGTAATCGCCATACCCAATTTCAGTGAATTCAGATAATTCCCCGGCATCCAGTGAAAATGCAACATCCTCTTCGTCGGTGTTGCCACCAAAAGTCACATCAAGTGCAGTGGTAATATTTGTCGAGTTATAAATACGGTACTGTGAGTCTGCTTCAACATCGGTTAACGCCGTCACTGATGATGAATTCAAAATAGTGTCTACAACCAAACCTGATTGAATTGCGCCACTTACATCACGCATGGTGAGTAGGTATTCAGTTTCGTATGCAAAGTCTATTGTCTGTGATTCAAATAGAACTTCAGTACTTCCTGGCTCTGTTAGATAAATGGTGTACTCATCTTCATCAAAGTAGTCGCTGTCATCATCTGGATCCCAGTAGTCAAACTCAATCATTTCAGAGGCCGTTACCGTACCTAAGAAGTTTGCCGCTTCAAACGGGTCGCCAGACTCGGCTAAATAGAAGTCGTAAGAACCTTCATCGATGGTTACAGACAATGCGAATAACCTGAAGTGATCTTCTAGCGTTTCACGGGTATAGCTGTAATCGCTAATAATGGGTGAATCAAAATCACCACTCATTACGATAAGACGCTTGTCACCATTTTTAAGGTTAACAGTGTAAGTATCAATAAGTACTTCTTGGTCATCTGAGTCGGTGCGAATGAACTCAAGTTCAATTTCACCGTTGTCCATTGAGTACATCGCAGTAGTATCACCAAATTGCGCAGAGCCAAAGCTATCTCCATCGACTTCTCGCATTTCTACATTCGCACCATTTGGCGAAGCATTATAGAATTGTATATAAGCATACGAGTAATCGGAGCTGCTGTCAGAGCCACCACAAGCAGCTAACCCTGATATTGCCACCAGACCGATAGCTACGTTTCGTAACCAAGCCGGAAATTGAAATTGCATATACTGAACGTCCTTACTAAATTCGTGATTGTTTGAAGGGAGTTACACTGCCCAGAAAGGCGTGAACTATACTGCCGTATGGCACTACAAAGCTTGTTATAGTTCACACCTTTACGCTGCCTTTACAAAGCTGACAATTCACTACAAAAGTATTTTGTCTTTCTATACAAAAAAGCCCCTATTACCTGTTTATAAGGTAATAGGGGCGAGCTTTTTATTTGTAAGTTAACTATTCATAGGAATACGATAACGTTACGCCACTGTAAGTTGTGTAAGCACGAATTCCGATGTGCCAGGTACCCGCTGCGGGTGCTTGGAACGTACACACTTCATTATTACCATTCTCGTAAGGACGGCAATCAAAGTCACTGGTTTCGGGCTGTGACCCAAATTTCATATACAAATCGGCATCGCCACTACCGCCAGACGTTTGTACCGTCATGGTCGTTACACCTTCAGGAATAGTCCACGTATAACGATTCCAATTGCTTTGTGATGCAGATAGTCCGGTAAGTTGACCTGACACCGGCTCAACAGTTGGGTCGGTACCGGGATCTGAACCGCCACTGCCGCCGCAACCATTGGTATTCAGGTAACTGTAGGCATCCTCAAGTTGCATCAGGCCAAAACCATACAAGTTGTCTCGCCCATTTGCTCCCTTGTCTTCAGCCGCTGATGTTAACGCATTTCGTATCTGCGTGTTTGAGCACTGAGGGAAGTAACTCCATACTAAGGCCGCGCCACCTGCTACGTGAGGGGTAGCCATTGAAGTTCCACTTAAAGACGCATATGTGTCTGTAGGGTATGTTGAATAAACGGCACTACCCGGAGCGGCTATTTCAACTTGGTCATTGTACTGACTGTAGCTTGCTCTGTTTTCATTTGAATCAACAGCGGCAACCGACATGACTGCATCGTACGAAGCAGGATATGACTTCGCGCTCGTACCTGCATTACCGGCCGCAGCTACTAGCAACAAGCCATCGTCGGCAAAGCTTTGCATGGCGTTTTGCTCGGTTGTAGACGCGCTGCCGCCACCTAAACTCATGTTAACCACGTTAGCCCCGGCACTTTGACACTGTGAAATGGCATCAATAAGATCAGAGGCGTAGGTCCAATCACCACTGTCATTGAATATCTTAACGATATGCAAATTCACGCCTGGGTAAACACCAACAACCCCTTCGCTATTGTCATAAGCGGCAATGGTGCCCGCCACATGCGTACCATGACCATTGCCATCGTTATACCAATTCCCCACGGCACTATTATTCGCCTGACCGGTTACTCCGTTGTTAGTGCCAGGTAAGTCTGGATGCCCTAGGTTGTATCCCGTGTCGATAACACATACACGCCGAGCGGTAGTATCTGCTTGCGAAAGCTGATTAGCTTGTACCATGGTGTAACCGTAAGGCGTGGTTTGCGCCATAGGTGTGCGCTTTACATCTACTTCAATACTTTCTACATTTGCGTTGTTACGTAGTTTATTGAGGGCACTTCGGCTTAAAGACGCCGCCATCATACGATGCTTTCTAAGCTCTTTACGAACCTCTCCCCCCACCTTCTGTATTTCACTGCGGGCTGATTGCACTTCAAAAGGTCGCTTCACAATAGATTTTGTGGCTTGAACTAGTTCAGCCGAGCCAGATTTGCTGCTACTGGCATTGCTAATAACATCTGTCGTTAATGTTTCTTTGAATTTTATAATATAGCGCTGTTCTTCTTGTGCAGACTCGCCTTTCAAAACAAGTCGTTTACCGAGTAAAGATTGAAGCGATGCTTTTTGCTCTTCCACTTTTACTGGTGCATTGGTTGTGTTTGTTGCTGTCGTGTTTTTTGTGATTGCTGCAGTTGCAGCGTGACTTACTAACCCTACAGAAACTGCAAGGGCGATGGCTGATATACTTGTGTGTTTCATATTCACTTTTATTTCCTGTTATCTGTCTTGTCGTGTTTCAACGCTTTACAGCGCTTTTGAAACTTCGTTGTTATTAATAGACATTCAGGGCAAACGCTACTTCCTACGAAAGCACTCCATGCTCAAATTCGCAAACGGCCCACCTGCCTTTTGATGTGGCATTGGGTAAAACATTAAATGCGCACCATTTAACTATTAAGCATAGAATCAATGAGTTAAGTATTACGAAATGTTCCTCACGTTGAAAATATATACGTAAGTTGTAGATTGAATTGTGCTTAAGTAGCGTTGGAATTTTGGTAAATGCAGAGATGGCGCGAGGTTCGAATGTAAAGTGCCAATTTGTAAGAAAATATTAATTTATAATTTAAATTACCTTAAATATTCACTTGTTAATTTCACGCTTTTCAGAAACGAAAAAGCCGCTAACGGATACGTTAACGGCTTCTGTCTTTTGCGAATCAGTCTGTAGCTAATATAAGTTTGTAGCTAATATAAGTTTGTAGCTAATATAAGTTTGTAGCTAATAGTTATATACCAACTTAATAAAAGCTAGTTAGCCACGTTGGCGCACTATCTCGTATAAGCACACACCAGTGGCAACCGATACATTTAAGCTACTTACACTACCTGCCATTGGTAACTTCACTAATTCATCACAGGTCTCTTTGGTAAGCCTGCGCATGCCTTTACCTTCAGCGCCCATCACTAGTGCGGTTGGGCCATCTAGTTTTATATCGTAGAGGGTTTTGTCGGTTTCGCCCGCCGTGCCCACAATCCATAAACCTTTATCTTGAAGGTGCTTTAACGTACGCGCCAAGTTAGTCACTTGAATAAGTGGGATAACTTCCGCTGCTCCGCACGCGACTTTGCGCACGGTGCCGTTAAGGCTGGCCGATTTATCTTTCGGTACTACCACTGCATGCACACCCGCGCCATCGGCGGTACGCAAACAGGCGCCTAAATTATGCGGATCAGTGATACCGTCAAGCACAAGCAATAATGGCTTGCTTTCTTTGTCTAAGATTCTATCTAAGTCAGCTTCATCCATTACACGAGCGGGTTTCGCTCTAGCGACCACGCCTTGGTGCTGTTCGCCGCTAACTTTGTCGTCTAGTGCTTTACGCTGACAAAACTGTACTGATATACCAAATCGACGTGCTTGATTAACAATATTAGTCAAACGCTCGTCGTTACGGCCTTTTAATACCATCACTTCCATTACACGCTCTGGTTCTTGTTCTAAAACCGACTGCATTGCATGTAAACCATATAACCATTCTTGCTGTGCCATTAACGCTTATCCCCTTTCTTCGAACGCGATGGTGCCCCTTTGCCTTTTGGCGCGCCCTTTTTAGGGCCTCGCTTAGCATTTCTAGGCGGCTTCTTCGCACTGGCTACTTTAACCTTCTTGCCGCCGGGGCCGCGCAGCATAGACTTATCCAGCAATAAATCAATCTTTCTTTCATCTAGGTTAACCGCAGCCACTTTTACTTCTACAGTATCGCCTAGTCTAAATTGACGATGACCCGACTCACCCGCCAGTATTTGTTTAACTTGGTCGTAGTGATAGAAATCGTCATCTAGTGAGGTAATGTGCACTAGGCCGTCAATGTGATATTCGGTTAAGCGAACAAACAAGCCAAAGTTTGTCACTGAGCTCACTACGCCTTCGAAGGTATCGCCAACATGGTCAAGCATGAATTCACATTTAAGCCAGTCAGCAACATCACGGGTAGCGTCATCGGCACGACGCTCAGTCATCGAGCACTGTTCGCCTAGCTGTTCAATTTCTTCAACGGTGTAATTCTTTGCACCTGAAACCGTATTTTTGCCCTTTTGCTTGGCAATAATCCCTTTTAATGCGCGGTGAACTACCAAATCAGGGTAACGACGAATAGGTGACGTAAAGTGCGCATAAGCTTCAAGGGCTAAGCCGAAGTGGCCTAGGTTGTCACCATCATAAATAGCCTGCTTCATTGAACGAAGCAGCATGGTTTGAATAAGCTCTTCGTCAGGACGACCACGGGTTTTTAATACCACATCGGTAAAATCTGCCGGTAAAGCTTCATCGGTAATTTTGTGCGGCACGCCTATTTCAGCTAAGTAGCTGGTGAAAGCCGTCAACCTATCGGCATCGGGTTTATCGTGTACACGATATAGCGTAGGCGCTTCATTTTCAGACAGTGTTAGTGCAGCACTAACGTTAGCTAAAATCATGCACTCTTCAATAAGTTTGTGGGCATCGTTACGAATAAGCGGAACGATGTTTTCTATTTTACGCTGGGCGTTAAATACAAACTTACTTTCTTGGGTTTCAAACTCAATAGCACCACGGTGCTGACGGGCTTTTTTCAACGAGCGATATAAATCGTGAAGATGGCGCAAATGCGGGACTTGTGCTTCATACCGTTGATGAAGATCTTTGTCGCCTTGCAGTATTTGCCATACCTTGGTGTAAGTTAAACGCGCGTGAGAATTCATTACGGCTTCATAGAATTGGTAAGTACCTAACTTACCTTGAGCGGTAATGGTCATCTCGCAGACCATACACAAACGATCAACTTCTGGGTTCAGTGAACACAAGCCGTTAGACAGCACTTCCGGTAGCATAGGAATAACTTGCTCGGGGAAATACACCGAGTTGCCTCGCTGTTGGGCTTCATCGTCTAACGCTGTGCCGTTTCGTACGTAGTAACTGACATCGGCAATGGCTACCCATAGTTGCCAACCACCATCATCTAACGGTTCACAATATACGGCATCATCAAAATCCCGTGCGTCTTCACCATCGATGGTAACAAGTGGAAGCTGACGTAAATCGATTCGCCCTTCTTTTGCTTCATCGGGCACTTGCTCGGTAAGACTTTTAACCTGTTTGGTAACGCCTTTTGGCCATTGGTGCGGAATATCAAAGGTGCGAAGCGCCATCTCTATTTCCATACCAGGCGCCATATGTTCACCTAGTACTTCAACAATTTTACCCACTGGGCTCATTTTACGACGTGGGCGCTGCGTAAGCTCAACCACCACTATTTGCCCCATACGGGCGCCGTGTACGTGTTCAGGGGGAATAACAATTTCATACTGTAGACGACTGTCATCTGGCACAACCATGCCAAACCCTTGCTCTACAAAGTAGCGACCAACTATAGGCTCTGAACGCGGCTCTACCACTTGCGTAATAAAGGCTTCTTTACGACCGCGACGGTCGGTGCCGCTAACTCGCGCTTCTACAATATCGTCATGTAAAAACAGTTTCATTTGACCTGCACTAATGAACAGGTCGCCGCTTTTATCTTCGGGGCGTAAAAAGCCGAAGCCATCTCGGTGGCCAATCACTTTACCGCGGAACAACTCATCTTGATCTTGAAGAATGTACTTCTTTTGACGGGTGAACTGAACTTGCCCTTCTCGCTCCATGGCGCGAAGGCGGCGTTGAATGCCAATGCGAGCATCTTCTTCGGCATTCACTGCCGTACATATTTCAAGAAAAGACATAGGTCTGTCTTCTTCTTTCAATAAACTCATCAAAAACTCCCGGCTTGCTACCGGATTTTCGTACTTTTCTTTCTCGCGCTGATAATGCGGATCATCACTCATAGAGTTGTTCTGTCGCCTCGTTAGTTTATTCATTTTTCAAACACTGTTGCCCATGTTCTACGCATAGCAATTTTAAAGCGTTCGATTTACGCACAGTATAACAGCAATCTGCACAAAACATTACGTTATAAAACTGCCATGCCAGTGTCATACACTTTCGATATATCTTTAGTTCTCAATCACTAAAAAAATAACGCTTACGGACATGCCTTATGGACAGACGTTCTTTTATTAAATTAAGTTCTATTACCGGTGCCAGTGTTGCCATTGCAACAGGTTTAGCCGGCTGTGTTTCTACTAAAAAGCCACAAGATAGTGCCAGCTTCACTCATGGCGTTGCCAGCGGCGACCCTCTGCATAATAACGTTATTCTTTGGACCCGTGCTTTGCCCGACAAAAACGCAGCAAACGCTAACATTTTATGGGAAGTATCTACTTCAAAAGATTTTAGTACGCTTGTTGCCAGTGATATTGCCCAGGCCCAGCAATCACGAGACTATACTGTTAAAGTTGATGTTTCCGGTTTGAAACCTGCCACCCGCTATTACTATCGCTTTAAAAGCGCAAATAGTATCAGCGATGTAGGTACAACATTAACCTTACCGAAAGAAAACGTAAGCCAGGTAACCTTCGGAGTGTTTTCATGTTCTAACTACCCTGCGGGCTTTTTTACGCCTTATGCTGATGCTGCGTCACAGCAGAATATTGATTTTGTATTACATCTAGGCGACTACATTTACGAATATGATGGCGAAGGCTATGCCACCGAACATGCTAAAGAGTTAGGCCGCACGTTTGCCAAAGACAACGATACCGAGTTGTATACTCTTGAAGATTACCGTAAACGCTACGCGCTCTATCGTACTGACCAAGATTTATTAGATTTACACCGTGCTAAGCCTTTTATTGTGGTGTGGGACGATCATGAGATCACTAACGACACCTACAAAGATGGTGCTGAAAATCATCAGGAAGATGAGGGGGATTTTTATGCGCGCAGAGCCGCTGCGGTGCAAGCCTATTATGAGTGGCTCCCCATTCGACCTACCTTTGGTGAAAGCAGATTAGAAATATATCGACAGTTTACCTTTGGCGACTTGGTTGACCTATACATGCTAGATACTCGTGTTTTAGCGCGAGATAAGCAGTTAGCCTATAGTGACTTTCGCGACCCCGATTCCGAGGCTTTTGATTTACCCGGATTTACCAAAGCGATTAGTGCACCAGAACGAGGTTTACTGGGGGATGCTCAACGAACATGGCTTAATACGGCCATGAACGATAGCAAGGCGAAGTGGCAAGTATTAGGGCAGCAGCTTTTAATTGGCCGCATGATGTTTCCTGCCTCTATCTTTAATGGTGTCCCTTTTGAAAAAATTCCTGCTCATGTGCACGCCCTTGCAAATAGCAAACGCAGAAAGCTAGCCGGAGAAACCATTTCAGCACAAGAAGAAAAACTGCTAGCCGCTGCCATGCCGTACAACCTTGATGCCTGGGATGGCTATCCGGCAGAAAGGGAGCAATTGCTAACGGCAGTGCAACAATTAAATAAACCAGTGATCGCATTAGCGGGCGACACGCACAATGCGTGGCATAACACCTTAACCTTGCAAGATGGCACAGCGGTGGCAACGGAGCTTGCCACATCCAGTGTTTCCTCGCCGGGTATGGAGCATTATTTGAAAATGGATGCTGACACGGCGTCAACCATGGCGGCAGATCTTCCTGTACTTATCGATGATTTAGCATATTGCAATTTGCATCAGCGGGGATATTTAACGGTATCTTTTACTGAAAAACAGGCGGTTGCCACGTGGCGTTATGTAGATACGATTAAATCCACGTCGGCCAGCGCAGTAAATAGTCATGAGGTTGTCATTGAGGGCTGACGAAGGCCTAAGTAATGGCTGAGCAAAGGCTGAGCAAAAACTAGCAAAGCGCTAGCGCCGTTACTTTCAATCTAACACTAAGATAAAAAAATCCCGTTACCGCCAAAAGCGAAACGGGATTTTTTATTATTTAAAAGCTACCGATATTAGTAGCTATAGTAGAAGCGCACGCCTGCAATGCGCGGCATACCGCGAACATAAGTAGGAATACCTAAACCACCACCGGTATTACCTGCATCAATCACATACTCTTTATCGAAGGCATTTTCTAAATACACTTCATACGCAAAGCTGCTTGCTTCTTGCGAAAACTGTACAGAGATATCTGTCAATGAATGAGTATCTTGCGACAAACCAGGGTAGTTACTGCTTTCAAAGAATACTTCAGACTGGAAGCTCGTTAGCCAGTTTACATTTACAAGCCAGTTTTGAACTTCAAACTCCTTGTTGATATTTATCGCCCCGCTTACCTCTGGCGCTAGGCGGAATTTATTTCCAGCATACTGGAATGGGCTACCATCGGCAGTATTGTCAGCAAACTCTGCGTCTAAGAAACCGATGCTACCGGTTATCGATAACGTATCGCTGTAATGATAAGTTCCCATACCTTCAATACCGGACATGGTTGAATCACCCACGGTTACAGTAATGGATTGTAAAGTTTCAGGATCAGTATAAGACTGTTGATAATCGCTGTATTCATAGGTAAAAACCGCACCGGAGAAGGTGAAATTGTTACTTTGATATTTAACGCCTAAATCGTAGCTATCAACAATTTCAGCTTTAGTCGTCGATACACCAGAGAAGTCGGCATTAACTACAGGTGAGCGACGGCCTCGGGCGTAGTTCGCATAGAAATTCCAGTTATCGTTCATGTCATAACTTACAGCAAAACGAGGTAGCGTATCGTCAAAGTCGCCTTCCCCCTCAAATTCAAATGTGCCTGAATCTAATGTATAGGTGTTTTTGGTATAACGTGATTCATCAATATAACGTACACCCGCGGTCACATTTACCTTGTCAGTCACAAAGTAAGACACCTCAGCCACATAAGACGTGATATCTAATTCTGCCTCAAAAATATAAGGGCCTTGAATAATAGTAGAGGGAAAATCTGCATTTGAAATTGGCGTGCCATCGGCATTAAACAATGAAGACACTAACATAGCGCGCAAAGCTTCAATTTCTTCAAGCGAGGCATCGGTAGCAATATTTTGATTTAGCGGAATATTCGAAGACGCTTCTAATTGTGCTTTTACTGCATCGAACGTGCCGCGTACAAACGGGTCTACCATAACGTAATACGGCAGTATCGAATCATCTTGGCTTACAGAGGCGCCCACAAAAGCCACCAGCTTTTCGCCCGCATCATAAACCAAGCGCATAGAGCCACCGCTTAGTGTTGCATCGTTATCGAAGTAGGCATCTTGAATTCTAAGGGCCGAACCATCGGCATCAAACCCTTCACTCACTTCTACGTCTTTATAATACGCATCGCCATGAAACATTAGGCTGTTACTAATATCGTAATCTAATGAAATATCGTAGGCCTGCAGTGTACGCTCAATACCAAGCTCACTGCCCATACTAAATTCAGCGGCTGTAAACGGGCTGGTATCGCCGCCATTAGGCGCAATCGAGCCTGATTTAAATGCAATACCTGGCTGGTCGTTATATTCCATTGAAGCACGGGCTATTATTTCAAAGTTGTCGTAGCTGGCTTTCCATGTACCACGTAGGGCTTGTACTGAAATGCCTTGCAGATCTTCACTGTTACAGGGCACTGCATTACCTAAATGATCAATCATGTCGGCGTTGCCATAGTAGCTGTCTTCAGAGCAGGCATTGTTTTCTATAATACCGTCCATCTGACGATATAAGCCGGCAATACGCACGCTATGATTATCATTAATAGGTGTATTGAACATGAACTCGGCTTCTTTGCCCGACTCAGTGTCGTAACCTAGCTGAACCGTTGCTTCCTTTTCATTGGTAGGCAAGTGAGAGTGAATACTGATAGCACCGTTAGCCGCGGCAACACCAAATAGTGTGGGCTGCGGGCCTTTTAATACTTCAACACGAGCAATATCGTAAAGCGCCACACTTGATACCGTTTTCTTACTGATATCGAAGCCATCTTGATATACCGAGATACGTGGAGTAGCCGAAACGGAAGAGCCGTCGTCTGTAACGCCACGAATATTAAATGAAGGTAGGCTTACCGCTTGTTCTTGAATTTGAACGTTTGGCAAAACGCGAGAAAGCTCATCAAGTTCCATAATGTTTGTGCGCTCTAAAAAGTCGCCTGAAATAACATCCATGGTTACCGGAACATCCATTATCGATTGCTCACGCATTTGAGCAGTAACGGTAATTTCTTCAATGTAGTCTTTCTCATCTGCTGGTGAATCTGTATTAGCAAATGTTGGGGCGGCCAATGCGCTAAAAATAGCGGTGGCTAATAGGGTTTTTGAAAACATGTGTGTCCCTTAATGAATATCTCGTTAGTGTGTTCTGCGCTTAATTGTGTGTATTTTCATGATTTATTGCAGTAGTGGTCAGAGCTCTGCAAAGCAGATGAATCTAATCTTGTTATAAGACGAAATGATGAAGCGAAGGTGACAGATAAGAGGCAGTTTTATGACAACATGTTTCAAAACCCAATAATTATCATACACGTATATAACTACACATAACTGTGATGGATTGGGGTAAGAAGCGCTTGTTAGCCTGCTGGGCGTTTTTTCTTGCGATCTTAATTTAGTAAAATCGCACTATATTACAGTTTAAATGAATTGCGGTTTAAATGAATTGCGGCCGAAGTGAATTTGCTCAAGCATTGTTGCAGTGGGGGAAGTTTTCGAAAGCGCCATATAATTTTTAGCAAACGTGCTTAATGGCGAGCGAACTTGCTACCAGCGATTGCTAGCCTAAATGGACTAACCGTCTAATGGGCGTTTTGCTGCGCGTACTGCTTTAGGATGCATTAGCTGTTCAAGCTTGCTTAAATAACTGGCTATTTTTTGATGTTGCGCCTTGTCGTTAGTGACTGAGTTATGTAACCAATGATAGGCATCTTGATAGTCGTAAGGGCTGCCGTAACCGTCAAGAAATAGCTCAACTAACTGCAATTGCGCCTTTAAACTTTTAAGCGCTGCGGCTTCTCGCAAATACACTACCGCTCTTTCTTTATTTTGTTGTACTAAAGTACCGTTCGCATAGTAACGACCTAACTGTTCTAACGCAGCAGGGAAACCTTGGTTCGCCGCATCTTCAATATGGGTCATGCCCCTGGCAGGTTCAGCATCAACGCATACCCCCCACGCTAACATGTCCCCCCATAAAAACTGATAAGCAGGCACTTTAAGTATATCCGCACGGGCTTCTATATCTTGCACCAGCTGGCATCTATCGGCGACTACTTTATCTAAGTGAGTATTGGCATTAATCATATCGATAAGCGCATTTTGATCGTATAACTGTACCGCACGAATTTCATCAATGGTTTCCCCTTCAGCCAACACCAAGGCGCTGAAAAGTGTAGAAAGCAATAAACAAATTGTGGGCAGTGAATACAGTTTCATATCAATGGCTTCTTTATTTAGACGTTGGTGATTTGAGTTAATGTCTTAAGTTAAAGTCTGGGGTTAATGTCTTCAAACCATGCTTCTAAAGCGATTAGGTATAAAAGCCGAGAAACAAATAACGGTATGAATATGACGATATTTGCATCTAGACCTTAATGGCTATGTTTAATTATCGGCCATTAAAGCGAATACTTAATGCTAGTTTAACGGGGCAGGTTAAAAAGCAGCCCCGCTACAAGCGTGTATTCTTTAATGGCTACTTTTGCGGTTACACAGCGCTGATTGTAGATGACGAGAATGATCGGCCAAATCTATTCCTAAATCGGTAAGATAACCGCCATCGGGCTGAGTAATCAGACCCTTTGTATAAAGTCTTGATGCGGCATTCACCATTGATTGGCTGGCATCGTGATGTATCTTTAGGCCTTGTAATAAACTGTCTGTAGGAAACTTAACTAACAAGTTAAGTTCGTCGAGCATGTCCTGGTCAAATATTGTCATACACTCACCTTAGGCAAAAAAGGGTATTATTGTTATTCACTCTTTTGTATAGACAGTTCAACTACTTGAAGTTCAACCGCACTAACGCTATCAGACTACCATTTACGTAGGGTGTCCAGATTATTTTATCAACATACGCCGCTAAAACCTGATAAGCCACCCTTTTAGCCCACTGAACTGATCGGACTTTGTGTCGAAATAGTATATTCTTGTTCCTAACTTTAGTCTGCGGATACCCCCTGTTCAAATGAAGTACAAAGATTTACGTGACTTTATTCACCAGTTGGAAGCCAAAGGTGAATTGGTTCGCATTAGCCAGCCAATCGATACCGATTTAGAAATGACCGAAATAGCCGACCGTACACTACGTGCCGGTGGCCCTGCGCTATTATTTGAAAACCCTAAAAACCATAGCATGCCTGTATTGGCCAACTTATTTGGCACACCAGAACGTGTGGCAATGGGAATGGGGCAAGAGTCGGTTGCGGCACTTCGAGAAGTGGGCGAATTGCTGGCCTATTTAAAAGAACCCGAACCACCTAAAGGACTAAAGGATTTATGGCAAAAACTGCCTGTTTTTAAACAGGTACTGAATATGCCAGCCAAGGTCGTAAAAAAAGCCCCTTGCCAAGAAGTCGTACTAACCGGTGATGATGTCGATTTAGGTAAACTGCCTATCCAGCGTTGCTGGCCCGGTGATGCCGCGCCGCTTATTACGTGGGGGTTAAGTGTGACTAAAGGCCCGCATAAAAACCGCCAGAACCTAGGTATCTATCGCCAGCAGGTTATCGGTAAGAACAAGCTTATTATGCGTTGGTTGTCTCACCGTGGTGGTGCTCTCGATTTTCGTGAATGGTGCCAAACTCACCCAGGAAAACCCTATCCGGTAAGCGTGGCACTAGGGGCCGATCCGGCCACTATTTTAGGTGCCGTTACTCCTGTGCCTGACACCCTTTCCGAATATGCCTTTGCAGGGTTGTTGCGAGGCGATAAAACTGAAGTGGTTAAATCGATAAGTAACGACCTGCAAGTGCCTGCAAGCGCTGAAATTGTTCTGGAAGGTTACATTGCACAAGACGAAGTCGCGCCCGAAGGGCCTTACGGCGATCATACTGGTTACTACAACGAAGTTGATGACTTCCCTGTGTTTACGGTAACCCATATTACCCATCGTAAAGATCCTATTTACCATTCAACGTATACCGGTCGCCCGCCTGATGAACCAGCTATTTTAGGCGTAGCATTAAACGAAGTATTCGTGCCTATTTTGCAAAAACAGTTTCCAGAAATTGTAGACTTTTACCTACCGCCAGAAGGGTGTTCTTACCGCATGGCTGTGGTTACCATGAAAAAACAATATCCGGGTCATGCTAAGCGCGTAATGATGGGGGTTTGGTCGTTTTTACGACAGTTTATGTACACCAAGTTTGTGATAGTGTGCGATGACGACGTAAACGCCCGCGACTGGAACGATGTGATTTGGGCCATTACCACGCGTATGGATCCGGCACGCGATACGGTTATGATTGAAAATACTCCCATCGACTATTTAGATTTTGCTTCGCCAGTGTCTGGCCTTGGGTCGAAGATGGGGATGGACGCCACCAATAAAATGCCCGGCGAAACCGACCGTGAATGGGGCGAACCCATTGTGATGGACGAAGACGTGAAAAAACGGGTGGATGATATCTGGGATGAACTTGGTATCATGGACTTACCAACGGCGAAACGCTAACAGCAAACGTAAGAAGAGATTACATGTCAGAAATTAAATGTAAGGTTGCCAGCATCACGCCGTTAACCGACGTAGTATACAAAATTGAATTAACACCTCCCGCGCCAGTTGCCTTTCAAGCAGGCCAGTACGCACTTATTGATATGGGCGAAAAAGACAAGCGCCCCTTCTCTATTGCCAATGCAGCCTATGATAATTCACGCATTGAACTTCACATTGGCGCAGAGCCTGGCAATACTTTCGCCGGCGAAGTATTAAGTCGTATGAAAGAAGAAGGCGAAATTAGTCTTAGCGTGAATAACGGTGAAGCCTTTTTACAATCAAACGGCTTGCCGATGGTACTAATCGCTGGCGGCACAGGCTTTTCCTACACCTACTCTATCTTACAGCAGCATCTGAACAGCGGTGATAAAACGCCTATTACCCTTTATTGGGGAGGCCGTCATGCCGGTGATTTATATCTATCAGAAGCGTTAAATGCACTTGCTGCCAAGCACGATAACTTTACCTTTGTACCTGTAGTGGAATTTGCCGAAGACGACTGGCAAGGTAGAACAGGATGGGTTCACCATGCAGTATTAGCCGACCATACAGACTTCGAACACATGCAAGTGTATGTAGCAGGGCGTTTTGAAATGGCTAAAACTGTACGTGAAGACTTTACCGTTCGCGGCTTAAAAGTAGAAAACCTATTTGGCGATGCCTTCGCGTTTATTTAAACACACGTACATATTGTTACATTTTAAAATGGTGACTTTGTACATACAGAGATAGCATGAAAACTGATTAACAATGCGTTGAGCACCTTCCCACTGACTGCTCAACGAGTTGCTTTGTTATAATCGGTATCCAAAGGGCGGGATAGCCCTTTTTGGCCTAGCAAGAAGCATTGGCACCTTAATTGTTTGTTTTTGCTTTTGCTTGCGCCTTTTCTTGACGTATGTAGGAGTAAATCATGTATAACACCAAAAATCTTCTTGTTGCTTCAGTCGCCATGGGCTTGATTGGCTGCGGTGGTAGCGATGGTACCCCAGATACACAAACGCCTCCATCCGGCGGCTCTGGTGGCGGAAACTCATCATTTGAATATATTGTTAACGCCTCTTACACATCGAAGTGCGGCACTATTACTCCCCAACCTGAAGCGGTTATCGTACGGCATGATGCATCAGGCGACGCTGTAGAAGTCTATGAAGCCGATGAAAATGGCGATATTACGATAGACTATGGTGATGTAGCCACTTTCAGCTCAATTACTTTCTCAATCGGCGACAGTGGCCGCTTTCCTGAAGTAAAAACCTACGTGTCGGTTACCGCCGATAAAATTTTTGATATAACTTCCTTTCCCGGTGCCGATGATAATGTGACTCAATGTGAATGCGAGAGTGTCACTTTTGATATCAGTGAATTTACTTCATCAGGCGGTGTTACCGTGCGTGCATCTGCGGCCAATACTAATGAGCAAACGTATTTATCTAGCATTGACGACGTGGCTGAAGCGGAAGTGTGTAGAGCGGTTGATGGCGAATGGCCTAGTTTAGCAGTCGTTATTTCAACTCCCATTAACGGCCAGCCGTATCAAGAAATAGAGGTGTACAGCACCGAGATATCTGATTATGACGTTGATAGCACGAATAATATTTCACTATCAGATGCACACCTTAATACGAACGTTCCTTATTTAGTCACCAATAGCCCTGTATTTACTGAAAGCAATTACCGCGTATCAAGTTCTAGCCAGATTGAAGATTTACACTCTTTTGGTTTTTACACAGGCGCTGACTCACTCGCCTTTTTGCCGCAAAGTTTACCTATTTACAGCGAAAGCGAAAACTTGGAAACCTATCTTACATTTCAAGAAACAACCTATGATGAGATACTTTTTGATGGCATAGAAGGTTTCGTTTGGATGGACATGGTGTCTGGTGTTTCGGTCGATTCAGATTATGCAGGCGTCGTCGATTTTACCGTGATGGAACCAACCCCATTCCTTGAAGCCGCTCAAGATATGCTTTCAGGCGACGATTATGATTTCTCCAATACCGGTGCCGACAATGTTTACCTGTATTTCAGTTCAGATGGTGAATTTTCTTTCAGCTTGACCACTCCCGCTCAAGGTTCAATGAGCATTCTTGATACGCTGAATTTTGATGATGTTGTTTTACCTTTCGAACTAGATTTAGACATAACACAGGAAATAGAGTCAGGGTTCTTGTATCTGCGAGCGGAAGACGTACTAAATACAACTGATTATCTTGAATCTTTATCTGATTGGAGTAATTCTTCATTTGGTGCCCTTTATATAGCAAGATAGTTAGCAACTTGCTTTCACCTTTGTCAATAGCCTCTTTTTGAAGAGGCTATTCTTAATACACCTTTTAATTCGACCATTAACTTCTCCACACGTTAACCCCATTTGTTGCTTTCTTTCGTATCCAGTATGGTTATAAAAAAAGAGATGGAGAAAACAATGATAAAAAGCATTCCTACATTCGTAAAAATTTCAGCGTTAGCAGTATTACCACTTTTCTTGACCTTTACAGCGCAAGCGCAAAATGAACAACAACAAGCCTTATACAAAATAGCCGAAGACATTTCCCCCAAGCGCATTGAAAGCGATATCACTACCCTTGTGAATTTTGGAACCCGACATACCTTATCGGAAACCGAATCAGATACCCGAGGCATAGGGGCCGCAAGGCGCTGGATTAAGGCTGAGTTTGAAAAGATATCAGCCGAATGTGGTGGTTGCTTAGACGTGTATTTTCAGTCTGAAACCATTAGCGGTGAAAAACGTATACCCGACCCTGTCGAGGTAGTAAGCGTTATTGCTATTCAACGCGGCAGTACCGATCCAGAACGTTACGTGATGATGTCTGGTGATATAGATTCTCGCGTATCTGATGTGATGGATTTCACATCAGACTCACCTGGCGCAAACGATAATGCATCGGGAGTAGCTGGAACACTGGAAGCCGCACGCATACTATCGAAATATAAATTTAACGGTAGCATTGTGTACGCCGCACTAGCAGGGGAAGAACAAGGCCTGTTTGGTGGGCGTATTATGGCAAACCAAGTTCAAAAAGATGGCTGGCGGTTAAAAGCTGTATTGAACAACGACATGATTGGCAATATAGAGGGCGTTAATGGGGTTATCAACAACACCACGGCGCGTATATTTGCTGAAGGCACTCGCGTAACCGAAACCACAGATGAAGCTCGCACCCGCCGCTTCACAGGTGGAGAAGTCGATTCACCAAGCAGAAACTTAGCAAGATACATTGATAAAATTGCCGACCAATACATTGAAAATTTAGATACCATGGTCATTTATCGATTAGATCGCTTTGGTCGTGGCGGGCACCATCGCCCCTTCAACGATTTAGGTTTCCCCGGTATTCGCATTATGGAAACCAATGAAAACTACACTCGCCAGCATCAGGATCTTCGAGAAGAAGATGGTATCAAGTATGGCGATACCTTAGACGGTGTGAATTTTGATTACGCAGCCAAGCTAACTGGTTTAAACGCAGTATCGCTAGCGGCTATGGCTTGGGCGCCCAACCCGCCAGCTAATGTAAAAATTAAAGGTGCCGTTCAGCCTTCTACCACATTAATGTGGGATATAGCAGATACAGCGCAAAACCCTCAACTGTCGGGCTATAAAGTTTACTGGCGTCATACCGATGCACCGCAATGGGAATTTAGTAAGTTTGTTGGTAAGGTGAACGAAGCCACGTTAGAAAACGTAGTAATTGACAACTACTTTTTCGGGGTTGCCAGTGTGAACAACGATGGCATTGAAAGCCCAGTTGTATTCCCAGGCGCTGCAGGCAGTTTTGGCCAGTAACGGTTATACTGTTGATAGGTAATAGCGCCTATAGATAATAATAATGTTGTTTTGGAGATGTCGCCCGTGTTGGTGAGAGTCATCGCTTTATTAAGTTTTATCACCGTGGTGGCGCCGTTAAAGGCAAACAGTGTCACACTTGCCGCAGCGCCATTTGAAACTTACGTAAGCGATGAGGGCGAACCTTCAAGACTCACGTCTATCGTTGAAGCGGCGTTCTCGCGAATGCAAACCGACCTGGAGCTTCAGGTTATGCGCGATGCTTTCTTAGGTAGCGCAGTACGTTCTGGTAAGGTGGATGGCGAGTTCGCCTATATAGATTTAGGTGAAAGAAAAGACACGGTTACCCTTTCAGCCCCCTACCTTCCCATCTATTTATATGCCACGGGTAAAAAATACGATGTTGAAGAGATTAAGCTGATACCGCATTTAAAAGACAGCCGCGTAGCGATAGAAAACCGCTTTGCTAATACGCCAAAGTTCCGCATGCTAAAAGAAATCAAGTGGTCACGTAATCCCAGCACGTACGACGCTTTTAAGCAGCTAGCCGATGACAGAGCGCCGTATTTAATTACTACCCACTTGTTGATTGAAGAGTTTAATTTACTTCTTGATAAAGACGGTGAAGAGCTTTTACACGTATCTTCAGCATCGTTGATGAACGCTGGTTTTTCCTTGGCACTTGGCACAAGTACGCCTAACGCTAAGGCCACTATTGAAGCGTTTGAACAAACCATTCAGGTCATGCAACAAGATGGCAGTTACAATAAAATTCTGGGGCTACCTTGGCTATCCAAAGACATTAACAACGACGGTATCGCCGACTATATTGGTGAAACTAGTGTGAGCCTTGTACCCACAGATACACTTACCGCCTACCCACTCGATAAATCGTTACCTGGTGATAGCAGTATTTACGTTATTGATGGTGTTATCGTTGAAACGAAAGCTGAAGCGATGGCTATGCTTGATGGCGTTAAGGCCGAGCGAGAAAGTTTGCTCGACCCTGATGTTTATAAAACCATGATTAGACGCTGGTAGTTATTTAACTGCGCTTTTTATTGCGCTTTTTATTGCGCTTTTTATTGCGCTTTTTAGGAGCAGATTTTAGCAGTGCCTTTTGCTAGCACTGTAGAAGAGCGCCCTTATAGTCAATCATTTTGCGAAACCGCTCTCGCTTTCTTAATTTTCAACTAGTGATTTCAAGAATATCAAATGTTGAGCCAGCATCCCCTCTGATTAACAAAATACAATCGGAAGTTTGCGCCGGAAACTCTATTTTGTTCTCCCAACCTTCTATATATTTTTGTTGATAATCGTTGCATCTAAGCTCCACTGAATCAACATTCCCTTGAGAAACTTCAACTTTAAATGTTGAGGGATCATACGTTTGAGACCACGCGCCTAAATGACTCAGCTGACCTTTAGTGACGTTTGCTGACCCAGTCGCTTTAGCAGCCTTCAGTGCATCTGCAAATTGTTGATAGGTTTCTTCAGATAAATTAAGGCCATTAACACTTCCCATTCGCGAAAGGGTTTCGGCGGCACCATTAAAATTGCCGAAATAAAGCTGTGACTGAAAAAGATTCACCGTCGACTTAGCCAATATTGCTATAGGCAAGTGTTCGTATAAATCTACTGTAATTTGGGATTGGCGCATATATTCTAAAAAATTTTCATTTTTATAATAATAGATAGACTTTAACCACGCAGCCAAAGCATGTTCGTTTAAATTTTTAGTATGGTCTTCTACCAAATTGTCTATGGATTTTTTTATGTTAAGCATATCTGCGGTAGGGCTAGAAAGCGCATCTATGGTAGCTTGGTATTCTTTTGCAAAGGCAGGCGTCACGCTACCTTCGCTATGGCCAGCCTCTGAGTATGTGTGTTTAACAAACAGAGTTTGAGCACTTGCTACTGGCTTATTGTTAACGAGCGCAGGAGAATATTGAAGGTTTCTTATGTATTTAGTGACTTTTTTGACATATCTGTCTTTGCCTGAATAATCAAAAACAACGATATCTTTCGTTGTGCCGTCTTTGTCTATTATAAATGAAACTCTTGTCCAACCTTCCATGCCTCCGCGCGAGGTAAAGGTCTCTTCCACTTTATTAGCATTTTTTATTATTTTGGCGGCTTTAACTTCTTTGCTGTTACCATTGGCAAAAGAGAAGCTGCTGGACACGATCAATAACACGCATAATAGCGCAGAAAATATTTTCACAATTTATCCCTAATTTTTAGCGTGTTAAAAGTAATAAACCTCAACATCGCGTTTCCTGTTTAATTCTATATTGTTTATAGCACCTATCTTTTAAACTTAACAATAAATCGAAACGTCACGAGACAACTTATCAACGAACATAAGATTCACCATGCCCATTTATGTCGTTTTCGAGTTCCTCCTAACATAATTTTCATCTGATACTTGTTGATCTCAATCAAACTTCGGCATAAACTTTCAGTAATTTCTGAAAGTTCAGCAGGTATAGACATGAAAATGACACCACTTATTACTTCCGCGGTTATGCATTTCGGCGAAATGGGCAGTCGTTGGGGCTTTAACCGTACTGTGGGCCAAATTTTGGCGCTGATTGTACTTGCTGATGAACCCATCTCAGCGCAAGAAATCGCCGACGCGCTAAATATATCTCGCGGCAACACCAGCATGGGATTAAAGGAGCTTCAGTCGTGGCGCTTGGTAAAACAGCACCTTGTCCCTGGCGAACGAAAAGAGTTCTTTATTGCAGGCGGTGACATTTGGACCCTAGCAAACCGCGTATTCGAAGAGCGCCGCAAACGCGAAATAGACCCTACCATGAGTTTATTGCGAGATTTATTACTCGATACGCCCGCCAACAAAACTGAAGCCAACGCACAAGATAAGCTGAATGAAATTCATGACTTATTAGAGTCGGTAACCGCATGGTCACAAGAGCTTCAAAACCTAGGCCCAGATAAACTTAACACCTTGATGAAACTCGGCTCGGGTGTTGGCCGTATGTTAGAACTGAAAGACAAAATTCTTCCGGGAAAAAATTCCGTTAATTAAGGAGACTATCTGTGGATGCGTTTTTGCTGTCTCGTTTACAATTTGCATTAAATATTAGTTTTCATATTCTGTTTCCTACTATCACCATGGCAATGGGATGGTTCCTTTTCTACTTCAAATTTCGCTCAAATGTAACCGGCCACCCTGTTTGGATGCGTATGTACCGCTTCTGGGTGCGCGTATTCGCACTAAGCTTTGCACTTGGTGTAGTAAGTGGCGTGACCATGTCTTTCCAATTTGGTACCAACTGGCCCGGCTTCATGGAGCGGGTGGGTAATGTGGCAGGCCCCCTATTGGGCTACGAAGTCCTTACTGCGTTTTTCTTAGAAGCCACCTTCCTTGGTATTATGCTGTTTGGTATTCGCCGAGTCCCTAATTGGTTACACACCCTTTCAACATTGATTGTGGCAGTGGGCACTACCATGTCAGCCTTTTGGATTTTGGCGCTTAACAGCTGGATGCAAACGCCTCAGGGGCATGAAGTTATAGATGGCGTTGTGTATGCGGTAAATTGGAGCGAAATTATTTTTAATCCTTCGTTCCCGTATCGCTTTGTACACATGATGCTAGCTTCGGGTTTGACGGCCAGTTTCTTAATTGCCGGTTTGTCGGCCTACCGTATGTTGAAAGGCGATGACAAACTTGCGCCAAAGCTTGCTCTTAAAACCGCAACCTATACCGCGGCAGTGCTTATCCCTTTGCAGATTTTTGCAGGCGATATGCATGGATTAAATACCCTTGAGCATCAACCACAAAAAGTTGCCGCAATGGAAGGCTTGTGGGATACCACAGAGGGTGCGCCCTTGCTGCTCTTTGCCATTCCCGACGAAGAAAGCAGGGAAAATCACTTTGAAATACCGGTACCCAACGGCGCGAGCCTAATTTTAACCCATAAAAAGGATGGCAAAATTCAAGGCCTGAACGACTTTGAAGGCGAGCATCCGCCAGTAGCACCTGTATTCTTCGGGTTTCGGGTGATGGTAGGCATGGGCTTTTTAATGTTAGCGGTTTCGTGGCTTGGTAGCAGTTATTTACTTAGAGGGAAATCTTTCCCACTTTGGCTCAAGCGAGTATTCGCTGGCATGGCATTCAGCGGCTGGATTGCAACCTTAGCCGGTTGGTATGTGACTGAAATTGGGAGGCAGCCTTATCTCGTCAGTGGTGTTTTACGTACTCAAGAAGCGGTAACAACACTTCCTCCTGCGAATATCGCTTTCTCGTTCACCATGTACGCCACGATTTATACAATTTTGCTGTTCGCTTATATGGGAACGCTCATGTTGATGTGTCGCCGCGCCGTTGAAATTGAAGAGATTTCTACGGAAGAGCGTGAAATGGCAAAAGCCAGCAAAATGTCGCCGGCTAACACTTAAGGAGCAGCTATGTTATTCGAAAATGTATCAGCAGAAACATTAGGGAATATTTACGTTGGCCTGCTTGGGCTGGCAGTATTGCTGTACGCTATTTTAGATGGTTACGATTTAGGGGTAGGTGTTTTAATACCGCCCCGAGAAGAAAAGTTTCGTGACGATATGATTGCGTCTATTGGGCCCTATTGGGACGCCAATGAAACGTGGTTGGTATTGGCCGTTGGGCTTCTGCTGATTGCTTTTCCCGAAGCACACAGTGAGGTACTTCAAAGCCTTTATATTCCCGCAACTATAATGCTATTAGGGCTCATTTTACGTGGCGTCTCTTTTGATTTTAGGGCGAAGGTCGTTCAAGTGCATAAGCGTAAGTGGGATCTCACCTTTAAGTACGGTTCATTACTTACCACGCTGGCGCAAGGTTATATGCTAGGCATTTATGTAACCGGCTTGCGTACCGACTTATGGGCACAAGGCTTTGCCTTACTGTCTGCTATCGGTGTAACGGCTGCGTATGCGTTTATTGGCTCTTGCTGGTTAATATTAAAAGCAGAGAACAACTTACAAGCCAAAGCCTATTATTGGGCGCGCAGAGGATTGTTTGCGCTTTCTATAGGAATAGTAGCGGTTAGCCTAGCAAACTTATTCTTGCATGATGATGTGCGTGACTTGTGGTTATCATCCACTGTTGGCTATGTATTGATGGCTATTCCTGTTGCCTGCTTTTTATTACTTAGCTTATGTGGCGTGCTATTGAAAAAGCTACCTGATGCAGGCGGGAAAGGTGAATGGATGCCTTTTGCTATAGCACTAACGGTGTTTGTGCTTTGCTTCACCGCTTTTGGAGTAAGTTACTACCCGTTTGTCATACCAGGACACCTTACGGTACAAGATGCACTTAGCGACGCCAACTCACTTCGCTTCTTATTAGTGGGTGTCGTTATTGTAGTACCTTGCATTCTTGCTTACACCGCGATGGTATACAAAATATTTTCAGGTAAGTCGGAAAAGCTTAGCTATTATTAGCCCCTTCCTACTCGTTAACCCTTGAAAACAATAATAGGCTCCTAACCACCTGGTTTCGGAGCCTTTTTTTCACCCGAAACATATTCAGCTCCTTGCAACTTCACTAGATCACTTTTTTCTAATTTAGACCTCACACACTTGTAAACAAATAATTACACCAAAAATCAAACAAAATTCTTATATATTTCTTTTGTGACAGTGTTGACATAATAATTAAATATACGTATGCTTATTTTGGGCAGAATTAAAAGGAGACCATTATGAACAATGTAGTTAAATCATTTTCAAGGTTCTTCAGGCGTGCTCACCCCTATACAGTGGCTTACTATATAGGTCGGAAAAATGCTCAAAATATTTTAGGATGTAAGATCCAAAAGAAATCCAAGATTTTTGCTAGCAAGCAAACTGAAGAACAACAGCATTAGTAACGAAGGGTCCCTAACAGGGCCCTTCTTGCATTAGCCTATTTTAAATTGGTTCACATTAGCACTTAATCCATTTGCAAGTGCAGACAAATCTTCAGCCGCATCGTTTACCTGACTGTTGTTCTGAGACAGTCTATCTCCCAAACTCTTAAATTGATTAACACCATTTTTCGCTTCATTGGCCTGCAACTGTGAATGTTTCGCCAATACGGCCGCTTCTTCACTAACACTCACTAACGCCAAAATGCTTTGCGTTCCTGCTTCAAGGGTTGAGACCAAATCATTAGCTAACCCCACTGAGTCATGTGCCTTGTTTTGATTTGAGCTCATAGTAGATACTGCAGAGGTAATTGAAACCACAATTTTCTCAAGCATGGTATTAATTTCAACCGTGGACTGGTGGGTTCTTACTGCTAGTGTTCTCACTTCATCCGCAACTACCGCGAAACCTCTGCCAGAATCCCCTGCCCTTGCCGCTTCAATAGCAGCATTTAATGCCAGTAGGTTTGTTTGATCGGCAATTTCTGCAATGGTCTTCACTACACTTGAAACATTGTTCCCTTCAACTTGAAGGGTTTCTAGCATACTCGCCGTTTGCTCAATATCATTGGCCAAGTCAGAAATAGCGTCGGCGGTCTCTTTTACTTGTACACGACCTGCATCCACCTGTTTTGCGCTGTCTTGGGCTGCACTTGCTGCAGTTTGTGAACGCTGAAGGCTTTCCACCATGTCTGACTCTAACGAGTCCATAATGTTTACAAGGCCGGTAATATCGGTGAGTAAACTATCCACCGACGAACTTGACTGTTCTGTAGTTGTAGAGAGAGAATTCACCGCGCCCTCTATGCCAGAAACGGCGCCTTTCACTTCTTTCATACCCGCCTGAAACACAAATACCAAACCATGAATACTGTTGGTCATTCTACAAAGTTCATGGGTGCTTTGTTCTGGAAGGCGCGCTACTAAGTTCCTACTTTTCGCTAAACTATCGAGCTTCTCAGCCATGCCTTCTATCGGCTGCGCAATTTGTTTTTTAGCACTATGGTAACCAGCCATGGCAACAGCAGCTAGAATAAGTACGAGAAAGTAAATAGTGAATTGACTGGTTTGCAACTGACTTCCTATCGCCTGTGAACGCTCACCGGCTTTGCTTGCCACCTGATTTCTTACTTCAATTAATGCGTTGTCAAAAACAGAGGCTAATTCATTAACTAACTGTAAATCGTCACGGGCACGATCCCAATCAACCCGCGAGGCAGACATAGTTGCTTGAAGTGAATCCATACTTGAAACTAGCGAATTGAACTGGGATTTAAGGGTATCACCGGCCATATAGCCTAATGCTTTGAATCCAGCATCAACGTTTTGCTCTAATTCTTGTTTTTGTTCATCAAAGGCATTGCCCGATAACGTTGTGCCATAAAGTGAGAAGCCAATTAACACAAGTTGCTTACTGTTACTTTGCACACTATCCAATGTACTTAACGCGGGTAAGGTTTCACTCACAAAAGTATCGACTTGATGCGTGACCTGCTTGTTGTTCAATGTTAACACCACGGCAGCAATTAAGGTTGCGAGTAATATTCCTGCATAACCCGTTAAAATTCTTACTTTTATAGTGTTTAACATTGCATACTGCCTTCGGGGAAAAAATTAACGTAAAGTATTACTGTAGACACTTTGAAGCATAAACCAATAAAAAACTTATAATAGTGTCTTTAGCAACCCATAAGTAACCTAGACCCGAGCTCTGCCTTTTTACTTTCGTAAATCACAAAAAACGTAAGCATTATTAGGTAATTATTAAAGGTGAGTAAGCGGAAGTGCAGTGGTATATTTAAGCTGCTCCATGGCAAAACTAGAAGTGACATCGTTAAGATCAATCCCATTAACGAGTCTTTTATAAAAATGATCGAACGCAGCCATATCGGTTACCACCACTTTAAGCAGGTAATCATATTCACCAGACATCCGATAAAATTCTACAACCTCTTCAAATGATGAAGCATGCTTGGCGAAGTCTGTTAACCATTTTCCGTCGTGACGTGCGGCCTTAATTTGCACAAATACCGTCATTGCCAAGCCTAATTTGTGCGCCTGCAATAGCGCCACACGACGAGTGATAACGCCTTGAGCTTCAAGCCGCTGTATGCGTCGCCAGCAAGGCGTTGCCGTTAAACCAACTTTTTCTGCTATGTCAGCGACTGGAACATCGGCATCTTGCTGAAGCAGCAACAATATAGCTTTATCGACACCATCAAGAGTAATATTTTTCATATTTAATCGATTTAATAGAATTATTTACCACATTCAGATTATCAAAAGGGTAGAAATGAGTAAATCTCTCTTTTTCTAGCTGTCACTATTAAGTAAGACTGACTTGTAGAGATTTTTGAAATGCTAGATTACGCGATAAATGCCATGCCTGGTGTGGTTGACGATATAACCCAAACCATCGGAAACACGCCATTAATACGCTTGAGTAAATTTGCTGCACGCCATAACGTGGATGCAACGCTTTTAGCCAAGGTGGAATTTTTCAATCCTGCAGGGTCGATAAAAGACAGGCCGGCAATGGCTATGCTTAATGCGCTAATGGAAAGCCCTGCCTTTAATGAAAAAACCGAAATAATTGAAGCGTCATCAGGAAACAACGGTGTGGCCTGTGCTTGGCTTTGCGCGATTTACGGCATTAAGCTGACAGTATGTATACCAGAACATATGTCAATTGAGCGCCAAAAGCTAATCCGCCACTATGGCGCACAGGTAGTGACTACGCCGAAAGACCTTGGAACGAAAGGGGCTATAGAACGAGCTGCTGCACTTATCGAGCAAAACCCAAACGCAGTGGGTCTGTCCCAATTTTCGAACCAAGCTAACCCTAATGCTCATGCCCAATCTACCGCTCAAGAACTGCTGCGCGATACTAATGGGCATATTGATATTGTGGTTGCGGGTGTGGGTACTGGCGGTACGCTAACTGGCTTAGCCACAAGCCTGCGAGCTCATATTCCTCATTTGGAAGTAGTCGCTGTAGAACCAGCAAGTTGTCCGGTGTTAAGCAAAGGGCATGGTGGCGTGCACAATATTCAGGGGTTGAGTTCAGGCCATGTGCCTGACGTGCTTGATGTAAGCCAGATTAATCAGATAATTACGGTAGAAGACGACGAAGCCATAGCCTACGCTCAGCAGATTGCTCGAGTAGAAGGCTTAGCGGTAGGGATTTCTTCGGGGGCTGCCCTGTTTGCTGCCACTCAGTTAGCTCAACAGCCTAGCAATAAGGGCAAAAACATCGTTGTCATTCTTGCCGACGGCGCTGAGCGTTACTTTTCTACCCCGCTATTCGCCGACTAATAGCGAATAACGGTGTGTAGCGGCAAGTAACGGTAAGTAACGGCGTAATTATTGGCAACCAACAAAGGTTGCCATTTATGCGTTAACGCCACCAAGGTTGGTTAAAGTCGACATCTTCAGGTGCTATTAAAAATTCGTATGGCGGTTCGAAGGCTTCCCAAAAGCGTTCAGCCAAGGCTGCATCGAGTACGTTGAACTTACCTGCGCTCGCGTATTCTTTCATTAGCGTTAAGTATGCTTCCACTGGCATGGAAGGATTAGATTGCTCGAAAATCACTGCCCCGCCATAGGTGTTATACAGGTGTTTTTCTATCTGCCAGCGCTCTACTTGCGTTGTTGCAATCTCATCAATACTGGCAGTGTCTTCAGCGCTAGTACTTTCATTCAACTCACTATCTTCTTGCTGAGCGTCTTTTTTAGCAGCTACTTTCTTATTGTTTTTCTCATATTCTGACCCAAACTTTTGCTTAAAAGCTTCCACCAAGGACTCGTCCACCTTGATATTGTTTTTGCCAGCATAGTCGCTAAGCACGGCTTCTATAATTTGGTTTGCTAGGTTAATAGCTCTCATCTGACTAACAAGCTGCGTAACGTTGTCTGGCGCTTGCTTTCGAATTTTTGAAATAGTGTCTTGGTCGGGAGTAATGTCAGCTAAGGTAATCGGTTCACCAAAAAGCATGGCAATAGCATTAGTTTGGTTACTACTGGTTTGGTTACTAGTGGCGCTGCTGGCATTTTGGGTGCCATGGGAAGTATTTTGAATGTTACTGGATGATTGCGCGAATGGCGAAGAAGATATAAACGTGGTAAATAGAACAAAAGCGAAAAAAACACTATTCATCCTTAACATTAGCTAATCCTTTCATTAAGTTTATTACTGAAACAGTAAAGCACTTAATAGCAGGAAAACCAACTATATTAACGAATGTAGTGTTTATAAAAGAAAGAAAAACGGCGGTCTTTTCAGACCGCCGTTTTTGAATTTCTTAGATGGCGTGCACGTTAGCAGCTTGAAGACCTTTTTGACCTTCTTCTACTTCAAATTCCACGCGCTGACCTTCTGGAAGAGTTTTGTAACCGTCAGAAACGATAGCACGGAAATGAACGAATACGTCCTTACCGCCGTTATCTTGAGTTAGAAAACCATAACCTTTATCAGCGTTAAACCACTTAACGGTGCCTGTAACTTTAGACATGTCGTATAGACCTCAAATATCATATTAAATTGCGCAATAAGCGCGTATAGCGAGTGTCTTTAATAGGCGGAGTTGGTCTTACTTACGAATGGGCAACAACTTACTACAAATCACATGGTAACTTGAGCGGTTTTACATATAGCAAATAATTTCATATCTCGTCTATTTAAAGACTTTTGGCTTAAAGCCAAAGCAACTATAACACTCTTCGAACTGATTAATATACAATTTATTCACTAAAAAATGCATTTCATAAAAATTTCACCCTAGCGTAACAGTCGCTAACGGTTCTTACGCCATGCCAATACCCAACAGAGGGATCCTGCACCGGCAGAAAGCGCAGGGAAGCACCAGTTCAATTCATACATGGGTAAGATAGCCGACAACAAGATAAAGGTAGCTCCCGTTACGCCCCATTGAATGGATTGTGCACTCTTTTTCTGCTGTTCTAGTAAAGCAAGTTGTGCCCGTTGTTGTTGCAAAGGAAGTCGCTTAACTTGCTGTAAGCTGTCGTAAAGTAAATCCGGCATTTCAGGTAGCTTTTCAGACCAAAACGGCAGGTTTGCTTTTACTTTGCCCAACATGGCTTTCACGCCAATTTGCTCGCGCATCCAATTTTCTAAAAATGGCTTTGCGGTTTTCCATAAATCTAATTGCGGATAAAGCTGACGCCCCAACCCTTCAACATAAAGCAGCGTTTTTTGAAGCAGAACTAGCTGAGGTTGCACCACCATATTAAATCGACGGGCAGTATTAAATAATTGCAGTAACACATTACCGAACGATATTTCCGCAAGGGGCTTTTGAAAGATGGGCTCGCAGACCGTGCGAATCGCCATTTCAAACTCATCAATATTGGTGTCGTTCGGCACCCAACCAGAGTCGGCGTGAAGTTGCGCTACCTTGCGATAATCTCGGTTAAAAAACGCAATAAAATTTTCTGCTAAATAACGCTTATCTTCACGGTTTAACGTGCCCACAATGCCAAAGTCGATAGCAATGTATTTAGGGTTTTCTGGATGCTCGGTAGAAACAAAAATATTACCCGGGTGCATATCAGCATGAAAGAAGCTGTCGCGGAATACTTGGGTAAAGAAGACCTCTACGCCGCGCTCCGCCAGCTTTTTCATATTAGTGTTTTGTGCTAGTAAGGCATCTATATTTGAAATAGGTAGCCCGTATATGCGCTCCATCACCATTACATTGCTGTGACAATAGTCGCTGTATATTTTAGGTATGTATAATGAATCTGAGCCTTCAAAATTCCGCCCTAATTGAATGCCACTTGCCGATTCACGTAGTAAGTCCAGTTCATCCACTATGGTTTTACGATATTCCACCACCACTTCAACAGGGCGGAGGCGTTTGCCATCTGGCAGCCATTTTTGCAGCACTGACGCTAAACTAAAAAGCAGCTCCATGTCGGCCACAATTGTTTCACGAATATCGGGGCGTAAAACCTTAACCACCACATCTTCATTATTCGCTTTTAATTTTGCAGCATGCACTTGCGCAATAGAGGCTGACGCCAGAGGCGCTTCATCAAACTCACTAAATAATTCAGATAGATGGGTTAGACCAAGGGAGGTTTTAATAATCTTTTGTGCCGCTTCTGACGAAAACGGAGGCACTTTGTCTTGCAGACGAGCAAGTTCATTAGCAATAGCAGGATGGAGCAAGTCTCTGCGGGTCGATAGCATTTGGCCAAACTTGATAAAAACCGGGCCAAGGCTTTGCAGTGCGAGCGTAATGCGCTCACCGGCAGTCTTATCTTTGTGTTTATTACGGATCCAAAAGATGCTGTGACGCATAAGGCGTGCGTACCATGGTAGCCATTTCGCAGGGATAAGGTCGTCTAACCCATGCTCTAACAACACCTTATTTATCTTATACAACCTAACAATGCGCATGCTTGTCTCTTAAATTGATTTTTGTTCTAGCTGAAGTAAGCGGGCATCTAATCGCGCTACATCGTCTCGTAGTGCGTTCACTTCATCACTAAAATGTAATACCGCTAATTTGGGCGCTGCTATTTGCTTTTCTTCTATCAAGGCATTGCTAGCGACTTTATTAAACTCAGACAGGGCACCCGTGGCTTTACGTTTAATAGCACTAAACCAGCTCATCGTTTGATGGGCAACCACATCGTTGGTTTTGGCAGCCAGAAGTTCTTCTACATCTATATCTAGCTGCTGAAATAAACCGCTAACCTGCTGAGCCACAGCAAGTTCGCCCTCAACCTGTAATTTTTTTTGTTGAATAAGACGGGTTAGCTGATTGGTGTGCTTTAATTCAGGCAGGGTATCTAAGGATGTTTTAATACAGCAGTCTTTATGATTTAGCGTAACTATTGTGTCTTCGAACGGCTCATGTAGGGTCAGCACGTCTACCTGCTCAGAAAATACAAGCACTACAGCAAATGGCAAGGGGTCTACATAAGCAATAAGCCGCGCGCCTTTCAGCGAAGCCATTCTGGCAACGCTGTCTGGATCTAACGCTAAAATTTTATTCGCAGCCGTTTCAATAACGGCACTTACCAATGCTGACGTGGGCATTAAAACTTATAGCCTCGGTGCAGGGCTACAATTCCACCGGTTAAATTTTGGTAGTCACACTGGTCAAACCCTGCGGTTTCGAACATACCTTTCAGGGTTTCTTGATCAGGGTGCATACGAATACTTTCTGCCAAGTATTGATAACTCTCGGCATCGTTGGCCACTAGCTGCCCCATTTTTGGCAATATATGGAACGAATACGTGTCGTAAAGCTTACTTAATTGCTCTGACGTTGGCTTTGAAAACTCCAACACCAACAGTCGGCCGCCTGGCTTTAACACACGGTAAATTGAATTAAGTGCATTTTGCTTCTCGGTCACGTTTCGAAGACCAAAAGCCATGGTCACTACATCGAAATGGTTATCAGGAAAAGGCAACGCCTCTGCATCTGCTTGAACGTAATCGATATTGCTAACTAGTCCGCGATCTCTTAGTTTATCGCGGCCAACTTTCAGCATCGATAAGTTAATGTCGGCCAAGGTTACGTTGCCCGTAGGGCCAACAAGACGAGAGAATTTTGCGGTTAAATCGCCAGTACCACCAGCGATATCAAGCACTTTTTGCCCTGCACGCACACCTGAACAATCAATGGCAAAGCGCTTCCATAAACGGTGCACACCCATCGACATTAAATCGTTCATGACATCGTATTTAGCGGCAACAGAATCGAATACATTGGCCACTAAGGACGCTTTTTGATTTTTCTCAACCTGCTTAAAGCCGAAATGAGTAGTAGGTGCATCCGATGCCTCAGTGGGCGATGTGTTGTTATGGTTGTCGCTCATGGCATTCCTGCATTAGTGATTCATAGTAAAGGCTGAAGTGTATCGGATTGTAGCGCCTAGCAACAGTATTTACCTTATGCTAAATACTGGTTTGTGCCCCAACTAAACGCAATAATAACGCTTATTTCTTGTAACGTGCGGCCACTTTCTTGATGCCACTGTGCAAAAGCCGCATTTGCAGCGCTTAAGCTTTTCTTGCTAGTGAGGCCACCATCGATAATATCGTTCTTTCTTAAGTAGTCTTCAACATCTCGTGAAAACAAGAAGGTATCTACGCCTAACGCCCGCAGCATGTAGGGGCCGGTGTTCCCGCCGAGTCTCGACCCACGTTTCTTTAACGTGGTCCACAATTCGGTAATATTACTGGCGTCGAACTTAGCCACAAACTGACCGAAGCTGCCGTGCTCACGGTTAATATCTTTAATGAACATGGCATTATCGCGAACGGTCATTACTTTTTTGTAATTACGCACTATGCGTTTATCAGACGCTTTTTGTTCTAACATCTCATCAGGCATCAGCAGCACTTTTTCGATATCAAAACCAAAGAACACGGTTTCAAACTCAGGCCACTTTTTCTCGATAACGCGCCACACAAAGCCAGACTGAAACACTTGCTTCGTCATGGCTGCTAAAAACCGATCGTCCGGTATTTTGGCAACGAGCTCAGAGGAAAGCGGCGCTGAAAGCATGCTTTCAAGCGCCTTTTCACCACCTTTTCGCTTACATGCCCGCTGGTAAATGGTGGAGAAAGATTCTATTCCCATGGTTATCTACCCTAATGCTAATTAGCCACGAATGCCGCTATGGCGAAGTAAGGCATCTACGTTTGGCTCCCTGCCTCTAAAGGCAACGAATAAATCCATAGGCGCACGGCTACCACCCATTTCAAGTATATTTTCCAAAAATGCTTTACCCGTGTCTTGGTTAAAAATACCGTCTTCTTCAAACTTACTGTAAGCGTCGGCAGATAACACTTCTGCCCATTTATAGCTGTAATAGCCTGCTGCATAACCACCAGCAAAAATATGCCCAAAGCTATGCTGAAAACGGTTAAATGCTGGAGGTGTATTAACAGCGACTTCAGCGCGCACGCTGTTAAGAATGGCTTGTACATCAACATTGTCGCCAGATTCACTATGCAGTAAGAAATCAAACAAACTGAATTCCAGCTGACGCACCATTTGCATAGCGGCTTGGTAATCTCTAGCGGCTAACATTCTATCTAGCAAATCAGCGGGTAAGGGTTCGCCCGTCTCGAAGTGACCCGAGATAAAGTTAAGTGCATCTTCTTCCCAGCACCAGTTTTCTAAAAACTGACTAGGCAGCTCTACAGCATCCCACGGCACGCCGTTAATTCCTGATACACCAGCCACCGACATTTTGGTTAGCATGTGGTGTATACCGTGTCCGAATTCGTGAAAAAGGGTAACCACTTCATCGTGCGTGAATAAGGCAGGCTTATCCCCTACTGGGGCATTGAAGTTACAAGTGAGATACGCCACAGGTAACTGTAATTCGCCGTCTAATTTTTCGCGGCGAACACGGCACTCGTCCATCCATGCGCCACCTCGTTTTTTGGCACGCGCATATAAATCTAGGTAAAAGCTGCCGCGCAAGGCATCGGCGCTGTCTGTAATAGTGAAATAGCGTACATCTTTATGCCATGTATCAATACCTGGCTGCTCGATAATTTTCAAGCCATATAGTCTGTGTACTACTTCAAACAAACCCGATAATACTTTGTCTTCCGGAAAGTACGGACGCAGCATTTCATCTGAAATGGTGTACTTTTCCTGTTTCAGCTTCTCGCTATAATAAGGTAAGTCCCACGCGTTAAGCTCTGTTACCCCGTGGGTATCTTTCGCGTATGCTCGTACTTCTTCTAACTCTTTTTCAGCCTGTGGCTTCGATTTGGCAGCTAAATCACGTAAAAATCCAGTAACTTGGTCAGTCGATTCGGCCATTTTGGTGGCAAGGGAGCGTTCAGAATAACTGCTAAAACCGAGCAGCTGCGCAATTTCACTGCGAAGAGCCAGTGTTTGTTGAATGATGTCGGTGTTGTCCCACTTGCCTGCATTCGGGCCTTGATCTGACGCCTTTGTTGCATAAGCGCGATACATTTCTTCTCGTAACGCTGCATTATCTGCATAAAGCATAACCGGTAAGTAAGAAGGTATATCTAATGTGAATAGCCAGCCTTGTAAGTCTTTTTGATGTGCCGCTTGTGCAGCTGCATCTTTTGCAGATTCTGGCATACCCGCTAGCATAGATTCATCGGTCACGTGTTTGCTCCACCCCATGGTGGCGTCCATCACATTATTTGAAAATGTAGATGACAGTTCGCTTAACTTCGCTTGAATATCTGCATAGCGTTTCTTTTCCTCGCTTGGCAGTGCCACCCCACTTAAGGTGAAATCGCGAATAGCATTATCAATAACTTTCTGACGCTGCTCATCAAGGTTGGCATATTCGTTTGAGTCTCTTATCGCCACGTATGCATTATACAAGCCTTCGTGCTGACCTACCCAAGTGCCATATTCTGATAGCAAAGGTAAGCAAGCATCATGAGCTTCTCGCAGTTCGTCGCTACTCACCACTGAATTCATGTGAGAAACCGGTGACCACATCTTACTTAAATTGTCGTCTACCTCTTCTAAGCGCAATACTAAGTTCGCATAAGAGTAATCCTTAGATGCAACCACCTCATCAATTTCAAGCTTACATTTTGCTATCGCTTTTTCGATGGCTGGCTTTATCTGCGCGGGCTCAATAGATGAAAATAAGGGCAAACCATCTACCAATTCAATTGCTGGAGTCGTCATAATCCGTCTACTCTTTTCAGTTCGTATAGCAAGTTATGTTGGGGTTGTTCGCAATAAAAACAAGCGCTGTAATTGCTCTAGATAACAGTGATATTTTTGCGTTCTATACTAGGATTACTATAAATGCTAAGCGTGCAGATCAAATTTTGAGTAATTCTTTCTTTTTTTACGCGCTGTGTGAATCAAGTAACTCACTAATTTGGCAGCTAAAAGCGCCAAAAAAAAGTGTCACAAATGTCACATTCACTACTTTTGTCTAAATTGTGAACAACCCTATTCGGTGCTATAACGTTACAAGTTGGCAATAGGAATTGAACAATGAAGACATTAACATCAGGCGAAATCGCAACTTATTGTGATGTAAACCTTCGTACAGTGATCCGCTGGATAGAAAGCGGAAAACTCAAAGGGTTTAAGCTGCCAGGTCGCGGCAATAATCGCGTGCTAGTATCAGACTTTGTTTCCTTTCTTGAACATCATAACATCCCTATTCCTGAAGACCTCCAAAGTGAGATTTCACCTTCCATCCTTATTGTTGATGATGAAATGCCAGTGGCAAAGTCAATTCAAAGGGTGGCACGCCGGGGTGGATTTGAAAGCCATATTGCTACGGGTGGGTTTCAAGCTGGCATTATGTTGAGCCAATATAATTCAAAGTTGATGACCCTCGATTTAAGTATGCCTGGAATGGATGGTTACAGCGTTATCCAGTTCGTTCGAGAACAACCTAAATACAAAAACTTAAAGATTCTTGTCATCTCTGCTCTTGACGACATTAGTCTAGAACGGGCAATGGAACTTGGCGCAAATGCAGTACTTTCAAAACCATTTACCAATAGCGAACTTATCGAAACCATCGAAAAGTTCATGATTGAGTAAGTTCATTATAAGTAAGCTTGGCCAGTTTTTTTATTAGGGCCTTTAAATGAATGAGTTTGGGGTGAATCATAGTGGAAAAATCAATGTTTCAAGCTGCACGTCGTACTTGTGTTTTCTTAGCGCTCGCATTATTCGCCTCTTTTGGTACATGCAATACGTTAACGCTTGGCATAGTGCCTCAACAGTCTGCAAAGAAACTCGCTGAAACCTGGCAGCCCCTTATCAACTATATCTCTGAACATGCCGATATTGATGTGGTGTTTAAAACAGCCAAAGATATTCCTACCTTCGAACAAAGGCTGGCCGAGGGTGAGTACGACATTGCCTACATGAACCCTTACCACTTTGTGGTATTTCATGATTCGGTTGGCTATCGCGCGCTGGCCCGTCAAAAAGATAAGCGAATTAAAGGCATTATTGTTGTGAATGCCAATAGCACTATTACGTCACTTGACGATCTTAACGGTAAAGAAATAGCCTTTCCCTCTCCTGCTGCATTCGCTGCCACCATTATCCCTAGAGCATATTTGAAACAGCAGGGCATTCTTTTTACGCCACGTTATGTACATTCTCATGACTCGGTGTACCTTAATGTGCAACGCGGCTTTTTTAACGCTGGTGGCGGCATAATAAGAACCTTCAATAACATTGATGACAGTACTCAAAGCGCCCTTCGTATTTTATGGGAAAGTGATGGTTACACCCCTCATGCTGTAGCAACTCACCCTCGAATAACTGACACTCAGCGAGAGGCACTATTGAATGCGTTGCTTACTCTGTCAGAGGATAAAGACAATCATCAGCTATTGAAAAATATTGGCTTTAAAGGCTTTATGTCGTCTGCAGATGAAGATTGGGACGACATACGAGCCTTGGGCATTACCTCATTAGCAAGGCCGCAATTGTGAAAAAAGAAGCGTTGCTCTCGTTATCGCTACGAACCAAAACTATTGTTGGGGTGGCACTTATTGCTGCCATTTTGTTTTTAATTCTTATCACAACCGTATTTAAACTATTAAATGACTTAGTCGACACCAGTGTTGATACGTCTGCTCAAACTACTACCAACCTGTTTGTGTCCACCGCAAAAAATGCTTTTTTAAGCTACGACCTCGCTTCGCTAGAGGCAGATGCAACTGAAATGCTTTCAAACCCTAATATCAGTTATGTTCGGGTTCTCGATAACAACAACAATGTATATGTGGAAAAAGGTGAGCCAGAGGCGCTCAATCACCCCTTTCAGCTAGACAGCGATGTAATGGGTGCAGTGGATGGTATATACGATACCGCTGCTGATATTAAAGTTGGCGAGACCTTATTTGGCAGAGTAGAAATAGGCCTTGATGTTGATTCTATTAATCAGTCGGTAAAACGGGTACGCACTTGGACATTAACACTTGCCGCCATAGAACTGGGCCTTATTGCATTGTGCTCATTCTTGCTTGGGTCTTACCTAATGTCGCAGCTAAAGCAGCTACGTGCAGGTGCTAGGCATTTAGGGGCGGCGGTTAAAGATAAAAATTACCAGAACATCTCTGTAAAAGTGCGCGGCAAAGATGAACTCAGCGAACTGGCTGAAGCCTTCAATCAATTGGTTGAGCTTTTAAAAGAAGAAAATACGCATCGCGAGCGTGTTGAAGGTGAACTAAAAGAACTAAATAGCTTACTAGAAGTAAAAGTTAAACAACGTACCTCATTGTTAAATCAGAAAAACTTCCAGCTTGAAGAAGCAAATAAAGACTTAAAAGAAGCACAGGTCCAATTGTTACAAGCAGAAAAAATGGCATCGGTTGGTCAGTTGGCTGCGGGTGTAGCACATGAAATCAATAACCCAGTAGGGTTTGTGAATAGCAATATGCATACGCTTAGCGAGTATGTATCCACCTATCAAATGATATTCCAACAGCTTAATGATGTGCTCTTAAAAGACACCGCTATCCATCAGGATGAAGCGATAAAACAGCTGCGCAATATTATACAGCAGCAAGACATGGAATTTATCAACAGCGACATCTCTGAACTCATCACCGATTCGAAAGACGGTTTGATTCGGGTGGCCGAAATAGTTAAAGGGCTAAAACTGTTCTCGCGCGTAGACAGTGATGAGATGCAATCTTACAACCTAAATGATTGCGTTCGAACCACCCTAGCGATGGTGAACAACCAGCTAAAATACATATGCAGCGTAGAAACCCATTTAGGGTCGATTCCCCATATCATGATGAACATGGGTAAAATTTCGCAAGTGGTGACCAACCTGCTTATTAATGCAGGCCAAGCCATCGAAAGCACCGGCGTACAGGGCACCATTACCATTACGACGCGTGAATTCGATGGTAGCGTTGAACTAAGTATACAAGACACTGGTTGCGGTATTGAATCGAGCCATCTAGATAAATTATTTAATCCGTTCTTTACTACTAAACCAGAAGGCCAAGGCACCGGACTTGGACTTTCTATTTCTTTCGGCATTGCTCAAGAGCACGGCGGTACGCTCCATGCTTCAAGTAAAGATGGGGAAGGAAGCTGTTTCACGTTATGCCTACCAATACATAACCCGTTAGATGACAACGCCGAAGATTCTTTTCAGGACGATTCACTATGAATGATACCACTGACCAAAACGCCGACGTGTACACTGTTTTATTTGTCGACGATGAACCTAATATTCTTCGCGCCATTAAGCGCGCGCTCTTTTCTTTAAAGGTCAACTTATTGCTGGCTGACAGTGGCGCAAAAGCGCTAGAGATCATGAAAGAAAATGAGGTTCATGTGATCATTTCCGACATGAAGATGCCACAGATGTCTGGCGCTGAATTACTGCAGCAAGTTGCAGAGTTGTACCCTGAAAGTTATCGGTTGGTGCTAACCGGTTATGCCGATATAGAATCTACTATTAAAGCGGTTAACGAGGGAAAAATTCATCGTTATTTGCAAAAGCCCTGGGACAACAAAGAGCTTATATCTGCCATTGAAGATGGGTTAGAACGCGTAAAATTAAAAAATGAAAATACTCGGTTGCAAAAATTAACACGTCTGCAAAATCGTAAATTAAAAGAAGTGAACACGTCGCTTGAGCAAATGGTACATAAGCGTACTCGCCAGATTAAAGCGGCACTGAACAAGATTGAAAAACATAATCTTGCAATGGAACAAGTACTGTTTAATGTTATTAGCATTAACCCGAACATAGATGGAAAGTTTGCCATTGAAGTGAGCGAACTTGCCGCTAAGTTAGCGAAGTATCTTCAACTCCCTCCCGAAGAAGTTAAACGCATTAGCTATGCGGGTTTAATCTGTGAGCTGGGTTTGTTGGGGCTAAGTACAGATGATTTTCTAGCGCCGTTTGCGAAGCTGAAGTATCAACAGCAACAGAACTACTTAGATCAAACCAAACAAGCTGCGCTAATGCTCGCGCCAGCCACTGAATTACAGCCAGTGTCAGACATGATTGAATTTCAATTCGAGCATTATAACGGTGCTGGCCCCCGTAATGTGGTGGCGAAAGAAATTCCCATCGGTGCCCGTATAGTCTCAATAGCTAGAGATTACTGGCGCTTAGTCACTGGCCGCATGAGCGGTGAAGAGATGACACCGCGGGATGCCAAAGCCGAAATGAAAAAGCATACCAACACACGGTATGACGGTGAAATTCTATCCTTCTTACTTGCAGACGACGACGTGAGCACGTCAAAATATATTTACAACACGATGAAAGCCTCTCAGCTAAAAGCAGGTATGGTATTGGCTAAAAATTTATATAATGACAGCCATATTCTTATACTGCCTGAAGGGCATATTTTCACCGACGCCACTATTCAAAAGCTGACTCAATTTGAAGAAGAGCGTCGTCGTGCATTCAGTATTTTGATTGAGCCAGATACGCCGTTAGATGAAACCGAAGAAGGGGCTGCGCCTCAAGACACGTGATCTTAAGTGTATCTGTGGCAGTACTCATAAAACTGGAATAAAGAAGCACTAAGGCAATTAGTGCTTCTTTGTTTTTTTGTAACAGATACCCACGATAATGAAATCTTCTACCTTGCACCTCGGTCTCTTAAACGCGTATACAGTGTGTATTCCTTCAATTTCGTGTCACAATAAATGACAATTTTAGGCCTAACGGATAATAAGGCGGTTAACATGAAACATTTTGATTATATCTGCATAGGCGGCGGGAGTGGCGGCATTGCGTCTGCAAACCGTGCCGCCAAGCATGGTAAAAAAGCAGCCATTATTGAAGCTAAAGATATTGGCGGCACCTGCGTTAACGTAGGCTGTGTGCCTAAAAAAGCCATGTGGTACGGCGCACAAGTTGCCGAAGCTATTCACCGCTACGCACCAGAATATGGTTTTGATATCACTGTAAATCACTTCAGCTGGGATAGCCTAATTGCCAGCCGCCAAGCCTATATTGAACGTATTCATGCATCCTATGACCGCTCGTTAACCGCGAATGACGTAACGCTTATTCGCGGTTTCGCGAAGTTTGTTGATAACAACACTATTGAAGTCGATGGTGAAACCTATACCGCAGACCATATTACTATTGCTACCGGCGGCCGCCCTGTCATACCTGATATTCCTGGCGCTCAGCACGGTATTAACTCAGATGGCTTCTTTGCACTAAAAGAACAACCTAAAAAAGCGGTTGTAGTAGGTGCAGGTTACATTGGCGTTGAGCTTGCTGGCGTACTGCATAGTTTGGGTACAGAGACTCACTTAGTTGTTCGCAAGCAAGCACCACTTCGCCATTTCGACCCTATCATCCATGAAACCTTGGTTGATATGATTCACGCTGAAGGCTGCACATTACATAACCACACCAGCGTTGAAAAAGTAGAACGTGGTGAAGGTAAAATGCTGACAATTCACCTCACCAACGGTGAAGTGCTTGAAGCAGATTGTCTTATTTGGGCGATTGGCCGTGAACCGTCTACAGATACAATAGCAATTGAAAATACCGATGTAGAGCTGGCCGCAAACGGCACAGTGAAAGTAGATAAATACCAAAACACGACAGCCAAGAATATCTATGCTGTGGGAGATATTACTGGTGAAGCTGAGCTAACGCCTGTGGCAGTAAAAGCAGGTCGCTTACTTAGCGAGCGGTTGTTTAATGGACAAGACGATGCGCATATGGATTACACCATGATCCCCACCGTCGTGTTTAGCCACCCGCCTATTGGCACAATCGGCTTAACTGAACCAGAAGCTATTGAAGAATATGGTGAAGACAATATTAAAGTGTATTCATCGAGCTTCGCATCTATGTACACTGCTGTGACTCGTCACCGCCAAATGACCAAAATGAAATTGGTGTGCGCAGGTGAAGATGAAAAAGTGGTTGGTCTTCACGGGATAGGCCATGGTATGGATGAAATTCTACAAGGCTTTGCGGTAGCCATAAAAATGGGCGCCACCAAAGCCGATTTTGATGCTTGTGTGGCCATTCACCCTACCAGTGCCGAAGAATTCGTTACTATGACCTAGGTCGTCCAACTAAGCTCAGGTTAGCCAAGCTTAGTAAAACGCTAGCGTACTTTTAACATACTTATAAAATGTAAGGCGATAATCAATATGTTGACTATCGCCTTACTTTTACATTCTTTCTAACGTAACAGGCACACCGTTTAATACACCATTACCCGACAAAGTATCTACCTGCATTTCGTCTGTCAGTATATTGGTATTAACGCCAGGGTATTGGCTAGCGACACCCAGTTTTATTCCCTTCTTATTATGCCCCCAACCATGCGGAATAGAGACCACGCCTGGCATAATAGAATTGGTAATTTCAGCCTCTACGAATAACTCTCCCACTCTTGACGTGACTTTAACCCTATCGCCTTCGTTCACATCATATTTAGCGGCATCTATGGGGTGTAACTGTAGCGTACAGCGATTGTTTCCCTTCACCATTCTATGGCTATTGTGTAACCAAGAATTGTTCGTTTTAATATGTCGCCTGCCAATCAATACTATTTGATTTTCGTTACGCTTCTGGTCGAAAATATGCGTCTTTACGCGGGCAATATCTGACATAAAGTAATTAAAATTTAAGTCTATTTTTTTATTCTCATGAAAAATAGCGTCAGGCAGTGCAGGTTGCAACGGCCCAAGGTCGATGCCATGTGGATGCGCTTTCAGCTTATCTAGCGACAAGTTATAGCCTTCATTACCAATGCCGTTAGCGTTTTCACTGGCACTGGAATTTGCACTAGCATGGGCCCCGTATCGGCCGCTTTTTAATAAATCGTCTATCACACCTTTTGGCTGTTTTTGCCATAGTGTTTGATAGTGCGCGGTACTTTAGCCATTTAATTTATCTAGGCGCTCTGCCAGCGATAGATATATCTGCCAATCTGTTAATTGATCATCGTCTATGTCTACCACTGCCTCAGAATAGGTAGCGTAGTTTCTTACCGCAAAATTATGAAAAACCACATCATAGTGATCCCGCTCTAATGGCGTAACGGGAGGTAATATAATATCTGCATGTCGGGAGGTTTCAAAGTAGTTGGCCTTCACAATATTGGTGATGGAATGGATAAAATACTGCAAGGCTTTGTTGCAGCAACTAAAGATGAGCTCTACTAAAGCAGATTTCGATGCCTGCGTGGCAATTCACCCTACTAGTGCCGAAGAGTTTGTTACTGTGCAGCGATTTAGCCATGTAGTTTTGTAAAAATGAATCATGAGCTAAAACATTAACATCAATGATAACTAGGTCGGTACGCTAACGCGGCGCCAGCCTACTTGCGTTGGTCTACTCCCTAACACTATCCCCTTACCCAGTTACCACTTTTCCTTCGAAACCGCACTTTCCCGGCTGCCCCACACACTTGAATTTTATTATTCTTTATGTTAAGAATACTAATATAATAAATAAAACTAATAAAAACCAATGTGTTATAAGTTTAAACTATAATAAGCTTATGAAATAGCGTTGCCTGCCTATTTTTCTTAATTTTAGAGTGCAACCATGAAAAATTTATCCTTAGATTTCTTACGTTCGTTTGTAACGATAGCGCAAACAGGAAGCTATACGTTGTGTGCGGAACGATTAAAACGAACTCAGCCCGCCATTAGCTTGCAGATTAAAAAGCTAGAAGAGATTGTAGGGGAAAAGCTTTTTTCACGAGAAGGAAATCGAATAACGCTGACGTTAGCAGGAAACAAATTGCTAGAGTTTGGTATGAAGATCCTCCTACTGAATGATCAAGCCATGGCTGAATTTGGTCGACCTCAAGTAAGTGGAAATATAAAGCTTGGGATACCTAGCGAATTCTCTACCACTTTAATGCCTAAAATTATCAGGCGGTTTACCCAATCTTACCCAGAAATATCAATGGAAGTGCATTGTGCTTTGAGTAAAGACCTGCTTTGTGAACCGTTAAAAAATCAATTTGATTTAATTCTATCGTTACAAGAAGTACCGGATACAGATCAGGATGGATATATCGTTACCGACCAGTTGGTTTGGGTAGGTAGCCAGCGTTTTGTTAACAGTATTCCCGAAAAGTTACCTCTTATTGCTGCCCCAGCGCCTTGTATTTACCGTAACCGGGCTACCAACTTATTGGGTAAACATTCAAAACAGTGGCAAATCGTCTATACCATCGGCGACTTAAATGGCATTCAAACCGCTATTAATGAGGGTCTAGGTATAACAGTACTAGCTAAAAGTACTGTTCCCAAAGAACTCCACATTTTATCTCCTTCCCCGGCATTACCCGAACTAGGGCATATTGGCGTTTGCTTGGTGAACCCCCAAAAAGTACGCTCAGAAGCTATTGAATTATTAGCTAAAACAATCCAAACAGAATTAGCGGCTTGTTAACCTACAAAGCCTGTGGCTGGCAATGTCACAACGATAAGAAGAACGATTAACGCCACTAATAACTTCATTAAGCTTACATCTTCTTCTAACTGCTTACAGCTTTTACATTTACTGACTTCTTGGCTATTCATAAGCGTTCCTTTTCATCTTACTTTTTTCTGAATTGGACCTTACTATTACCCTACCTATACTCTATTAAATTGAGCATAGGTAGGGCTGTTACTTACTTATTTACTATCACGAACCATTGGGTAATCAATATTTAGTTGCTCTAAATAAGTATCATACTTATCAGGGTTGTAATAAAAGGCTTTCATCTTTTCTCTGTACTGCTTCATTATCCCCTCGTTCAAATGAATTTGAGGCGTGTCGCCTTCGCGCAATAAAGATTCATACTTAATATCATTTGTTTGCACGTTATCAAAGTAATCTTGCATTTCTGGGAGCAACTCAGGGTTAGTGAACAAGTCCACCATATTCATTGCATGGGCTTTTGCACCAGCAATAATTCCTTTATGCGCAATGGGGGTAGCCATTGAAACCGCGTTCGCCCAATTATGTCCGGGTAAATTCGGAATATTAGCTGGATACAACATAAAGATAGTTGGTACTGTCCACGCTATGTCGCCCACATCATCAGAGCCGCCACCGGTTAATTTATCTTGGGGAGGTGGCTCTCGCATAGGCATAATCTCTTCGGCCAAACCAATAACCTCGGCACCAATTTCTTTTTGTAACGCTTTGGCTAGTTTGATGTCGTCATCAGACCATTCCGGCATACCTACTTTTTTGATATTTTCCAGAGCAGCAAGGGCTAACGGTTTATTAAAATGTCCAGGCCATGCGGTGCCCATTACAACAGAATCCCATGTGGTATTGCTCATCATGGCCGCACCTTCAGCCATTTTGTCGCCAACTTCCCATAACGCCTTAATATGTGGATAGTCAGTTTCGCGGAAAAAATACCAAGACGACGCTTTTTGCGGCACAACGTTAGGTTGGTCGCCGCCATCAACAATTACCGAATGCGTGCGTTGCGCTAAACGTAAATGCTCACGTCGATAGTTCATGCCCACACTCATCAACTCAACAGCATCGAGGGCACTTCTTCCACGCCACGGAGAACCCGCGCTATGGGCAGATTCACCATAAAAATTATACTTAACAGATACCATTCCGGACATACCAGGATTACCATAGAAAGTACCGAAGCCGTTACCAACGTGAGAATATAAAACAGCATCAACATTGTCGAAGTACCCTTCACGAACGTAGTACGCTTTCGTGGCAAGCTGCTCTTCTGCTATTCCCGGCCATAAAACAATAGTGCCTTCAATATCATTTTTGGTCATGTACTCTTTCATTGCTAGCGCAGCAATAATATTTACCACTTGGCCAGAATTATGGCCTTCTCCATGACCAGGAGCTCCTTCAACAATGGGGTCGTGATACGCAACACCCGGTTTTTGCGATGCCTTTGGAATACCATCAAGATCTGTTCCCAATGCGATAACAGGTTTACCTGAACCCCATGTGGCATACCAAGCAGTAGGAATACCCGCAATGCCTTTTTCAATATCGAAGCCTTCTTCTGCGAGCATCGCGGTAAGGTACGCAGATGTTTCTACTTCTTGAAAACCTAACTCACCAAAAGAGAAAATCATATCGTTCATAACTTGCGCTAGCTTTGCCTGCTTATCTATTTCAGCAACAAGTTTTGTCTTTGCCTCTTCTCTTTCTTCCTCACTTAATGTGGTAGCAGAGCTACCCACCGCCATTAAATTTAGCGCTAATACCGCCGCGTAAATATATTTCATACTATTCTCCAACATCGGAGCGAACAAATGTTCGCCCCTGTTATAGCGTTACTCTTTTATCGTAGGGTACGTAATACCAAGTTGCTCTAGATAGGTATCGTACTTTGATGAGTCGTAATAATACTCAGTCATATCACCACTAAACTCAGCCATAATCTCTTTGTTTAGGTGGGTAGCGGGTCTATCTTGCTCGCGTAAAAGTGGAGTATATTTACCGTTTTTCGTTTGCTCATTTTCATAATAATCCCAGGCACTTTTCATTAAGCTTTCGTCAGTAAGCAAATCGAACAGTGTTAGGGCTTGCGCTTTTGCACCGGCCACTACGCCTTTGTGGGCGATAGGGGTGGCCATAGCGACTGCGTTAGACCAGTTATGCCCTGGTAGGTTAGGAATATTAGCCGGATAACGAAGAGTGATGGTAGGTACTTGCCATGATATATCACCAATGTCATCAGAGCCGCCACCCATGTTTTTCTTTGGATCCGGTGGGTCGGTTAATTCGTTGATTTCAGACTTTAAGCCTTCAGGCTCAACCCCAATTTCTTTTTGAAGTGCTTTAGCTAGCGCAATATCATCCTCTGACCACTTCGGCATACCCACCAGTTTGATATTTTCATATGCATCTTCAGCTATAGCTTTGTTCATATGCTGAGGCCATGCAGAGCCTAGTACCACTGAATCCCACGTGGTATTACTCATCATGGCTGCACCTTCGGCCATCTTATCGCCGATTTCCCATAAAGCTTTAATATGTGGGTAATCTGTTTCTCTTAAAAAGTACCAGCGACTTGCAACAGGAGGAACTACGTTTGGTTGGTCTCCGCCATCCACAACAATAGAGTGAACTCGCTGAGATAAACGCAAATGTTCACGGCGATAGCTCATCCCCACTTCCATTAATTCTACAGCGTCTAGGGCACTGCGCCCGCGCCAAGGAGAACCAGCACTGTGTGCAGACTCACCATAGAAGTTGTACTGCACTGAAATTAGGCCATTGCCTCGCCCTTCTCCCCAGCTGGTACTGAAACTATTTGAAACGTGAGAAAACAGCACTGCATCTACATCTTCAAAATAACCATCGCGAACATAATAGGCTTTGGTACCTAGTTGCTCTTCTGCCACGCCAGGCCATACTTTTATTGTGCCTTCGAGGTCGTTTTCTTCCATGTATTTTTTAACCGCTAAAATAGCGATTATATTTACCACTTGGCCTGAGTTATGACCTTCACCATGCCCAGGAGCCCCTTCAACGATAGGGTCGTGATAGGCGACACCAGGCTTTTGAGATGCCTTGGGGATACCGTCAATATCGGACCCCAGCGCAATTACAGGCTCACCTTCGCCCCATGTTGCCATCCATGCTGTAGGAATGCCGGAAATACCCTCTTCTACCTTAAAGCCGTTGTCTTTCAATATCTGCGTAATGTACTTAGACGTTTGAAATTCTTGAAAGCCCAATTCGCCGAAACTGAAGATAGTATCGTTCATTACTTGGGCCTGCTTGGCCATAGCATCTACATCGTTTATAAGGGCTTTTTTTACTGCCATACGCTCATTTAGCGACATAGTGGTGGCAGCCGCAGCAGAAGCTGCGCCCCCACTTATTGCCATCGTAATTAAAGCCGTACTTACTGTGCGTTTAAAATTAACCATCGATAACTTCATTCTTTTCTCCCTAATTACATTTCAACGCGGAAACCAACTTTAAATTGACGGCCAAGTACATCGTACAAACTGCGGTTTGTTGCAAGGTAACCAGGGCGGTTTTCAGAGCCTTGATATGCAGGGTAGGTTACTGTTGCAGGATCTGAGTTAAGTAAGTTTCTAATTTGCATGTAAAGCTCTAGAGAGCTGGTATCACCTAACATGATAGATTTTGATGCATAAGCATCTAAGTACACTTTCGATACAACCGTGTTGTTATTTATAGTGTAGTTAGGTGCAATACTATCAGGGCAGTTCGCAGAACATTCTATGTAGGCATTACTTAACGTACCTTCACTCACACCACGAGCAGTAAGGTCAAAACGCATGTCGTCTAAATCATAAGTTACCGATGCACGGAACTTCCAATCAGGCGTGTTTGATGCATTAGAGCCGGCTTCATCGATAGCCGTTACGCCATTATCAGTAATTGCTTCTAGATAGTTTGTCGCTAAAAAGCGCAGTTTTACTGAGCCTGCTAAGTTAGAAATAACATCTGCCGTATCGAATCGATAGGTAAGGTCGTAATCCACACCTTTTGATGTCATTGAGTTTAGGTTTTCATATAAAAGGTTGATAGTTTGCAGTGTGCCCGCATCATCATAAATCATGTTGTCACAGTAACGTTGCACACCAAACTCAACACAGTATTCCGCTGTTGAATCTGCAGTTACGTAACTAATAACACCGTCTATTTCTACGTCGTAGTAATCGATAGTCGCCGAGAAACCTTCAAGAAATGACGGGCGAATTACTACACCAGCACCCCATGAGTTAGCTTCTTCAGGGTTTACATCTTGGTTACCTTGTAAGTTTTGTACCATAGGTACAGACTCACCATTAATGGTAACTGAGTTAGAACGCGCAGTACCTGCTGCATACAGTTCTGATAAGTTCGGCGCTCGAATATCTCGTGAACGAGTAAGTCTGAAAGTAGCATCTTCAATAGGCGACCATGTGAAACCTGTTTTCCACGTAGTTACACCACCAGACGTACTGTAATCGGTGTAGCGAACCGCACCATTGAAATCAAGATCGTCCATAAGCGGAACCAGTGTTTCAATGTACGCTTCTGTTACATTATAAGAACCTTCGGTGACCTTGTAGTTACCGTACTTCCAACCAGTAGAGTATTGAGGGTCTACATAGCCATCCATATCTTCTTTACGGTATTCAGCACCAAAGGCAATAGAAATAGGACCTGCCCAACCGTCGATATCTCCAGTACTAAAGTTAATTGCAGCTACATCTTGTGTAAATTCTTGCTCACGGCGAGGTTGCCCTAGTACGTAGTCCAGCGCTTCGTCACTTGCCACACCTACACCTAAACGATTTAGAGGCACACACCCATTATCAGGGTCAGTTAACGTAGAACGACAAACTATTTCACCACTCACTGAGTCTACTACCGCGTCAGTAGCTAAGGTTAAATTGGCCGTATTATAGGTTGGCGTCATATGCTCATCGGTGTTGGTCTTACCACGTTGATAGTAAGCATCCCAATCGAACAGCATACCTGATAGTTCAAATTCACCTTTTCCACCCAATACAAATCTGGTGGTATCCCGCATATTGTTACTGCCCGACGCTGGCATATCCACATTACTGGTATTAAGAGAAAAGCTATCCAACCCCAGTTCAGCCATTTGCGATGAAACAGACTCAGGTAAATAAGCATTATCAGCGTAAACAGTTACCCCAATAGAGGTTGGGTTAATGTAGTAGCTTAAGCCTTCGTACTCTGCATACGAGCCTTGAAAATAAACTTCGGTGTCGCCAAACATCCAGCTAAGACGCCCAAAGAGGTTTTTTCTGTCAATTTCAGCAGCAAGCGAGTTGGTTCCAATCATGCCCGAGGTAGTGTATTCCCAATCACCGCCTTGCATCCATTGGCCAGAAACATCCCCATAAGCAAGCTGACCTACCGCGCCATCAACGCCGAAATATGTACCCTGTAGTGGGCCTGAATTAATAAGCCCGCCGGGGGTGTAAGTAGAGATACCAATTCCATCGCCAACATAATAGAAAGGAGAACCTTCTGATGTATCAGGGTTGATCATTGCTACCGTACCGTTTTCAGCCCAGTCTCGCGTGGTGTTGTGAATACCATTCGCATGAAAGGTTTCACCACTTAATAATAAATGACCATCACCGTCACCAAGTTCTGTACCGTAGGTTAAAACAATCTTGTTGTTTTCGCGGTCGCCGTAGGTAGTTTCACCGTATTCAACTTCGCTTTTAAAACCTGTGTATTCTTTATCTAAGATAAAGTTAACCACACCACTTATTGCATCTGAACCATAAACGGAAGACGCACCACCCGTTACAATTTCCACCCGTTTTATCAAAGACTGCGGGAACGTATTGGTATCAACTTCGCCCGTTGATGCTGATACTACCGAGCGCTGCCCATCGAAAAGCACCAACGTTCTTCCCGTACCTAATGCTCTCAAGTTGAGCGCTGCAATTCCCGAAGCACCATTACTTAGAGAACCAGAGCTAGTTGAAGCTGTTGAGCTTCCAGTAACCGACGGCATAGTATTTACAAAGTCGGCCACACTATTTGGTGCAAACGTATTAATGTCTTCTTCAGACATGGTGGCAACCGGCGTTGGTGTATCGTAACCATCGCGAGAAACACGAGAACCAGTTACTTGAATAGACTCAACCTTTCTCTCTTCAACAGAGGTATCAGTTACTTCATTTTCTTGTGCGCCCACGGGGGTAGCTAAAATGCTAGCAATCGCTGTTGCAAGATAAAGCCTTTTATTATTGCAGATCCCGGGTGTGTTCATAGGTATCTCTCCTGTTCGGTACTGTGTGCTTATGTGGTATTACTGACTTATCGTGGTAGGCCTTAAGGCACTTATTTATTCAGCAATAATTCAGTGATTGCACAACTCATACCTAAAACATTGATTTAAATAATTTTTATCATATCAATATTTATTTAGACAGAATTACCCCGATATTCGGGGACTTAAACCATTGTATTTAGAAAAGATATCCGCATAAGAAGTTTTATTTACAGAAAATAAACATATAAGAAATTTTTATACTAGGGCAGCTTTGAAGTCAGAATTAACTTACCCACAGATTTTTGCATAAATATTCCTAATGCAAGAATTAGCATTTATTATACTTAAGTCTATAATGCACAATAAAAGAGCAATTCGCCCTCAAAACGAACATACGCAATTATCTATAACCTTGCTAAATTCAGGAACTATTGAAACAACTATCCTAAAATTCGAAAAAAATCGTTCTTTTATACTAATTACTTTATATTTCTCTATAACTTTTTAGCCGTAGAAACTTTTTATAAAAGCATTTATTTATAACGAAATTCATGCGCGCCCCTAGTAGAAAAATAAAATTGAATAATTATTCACTAAAATTGCAAACATCTAGTCTTAATAGTGTTTAATCCCATGCATTACTCCAATAAAAATAAAGCACGAGATAAAATGTTCATGACTCATTGGAAAGTTAGTTTGCCATTTCGCCTCTGCTCTCTTCTTCTACTTACCAGTGAAACACCAAGAGAAATACTTTATGGTAGCTTTACAAAAAAGATAATATATAAAAAATTAGCGTAGTAATTGACTTAGTACTTCATCAAAGAATGAACGTTTGAACGACAAAAAATTGGAAAACCATAATGATAAGAAACATTAAAAGGCTTATTGGCCTTTCGGTGATGTCTGCCCTAAGCACTACGATAAGTAGCGAAGTATCCGCACAAGAAACAGAGTCACCTAAATACGATTATGCTAAATGGAATGTAAGTAACCCGCCATTTGCACTTAATGAAGTTACAATCAACACCACCGAAACCACTTGGTCTAGCTTGGATATAGCCCCGAATGGTAAGTATATGGTGTTCGATATGCTAGGTGATATTTACAAAGTAAATATTGATGGCGGCGATGCCACACCGATCACGCAAGATTTCGCATGGAACATACACCCAAATATTTCACCGGATGGTTCAAAGATTGCGTTTATTTCTGACCGCGATGGCATTAATAATCTTTGGATAATGGACAGCAATGGTGAAAACCTGCGCCAAGTGACCAAAGAAAAGAACAACCTTATTCACTCTCCTAAATGGAGCCCCGATGGTGAATACTTGCTGGTATCCAAAGGCATTATGTCTAGCCGCAGCATTCCTGCAGGTGAAATTTGGATGTATCACAATACCGGTGGCGACGGCTTGCAAATTAAAGCCCGTAATCATGGTAAAAAAGACCAGCAAAACATAGCTGACCCCGTTTTTTCTCACGACGGTAAATATATTTACTTCACAGAGAACACAGTGCCTGGGAGTCGTTTCGACTATAACCGTGATCCTTTAGGTGGCATATTCGCTATTACCCGATTCGACCGTGAAAATGGTGATGAAAGCCGTTACATCAGTGGCACCGGCGGTGCAGTGGTGCCTACACCATCTCCGGATGGTAAATACGTTGCGTTTGTTCGCCGGGTAAAAGAAAAAACCGCTCTGTTTTTAAAAGATATTAAAACCGGTGAAGAAACACCGCTTACCACAGAACTTGAACGTGACATGCAAGAAGGTTTTGGCTCTGAAGGTTACTTCGCCTACTTCGACTGGATGCCAGATTCATCAGCCATTGTGTATTGGACAGGTGGTACTTTCCATAGCATCAATATCGACGATAAGACTATCTCAGATATTAACATTAACGTAGAAGCTACCCTTCAATATGCGGATGCACTTCGTTTTGATGTAGATGTGGCACCGGATGAATTTGATGTAAACATGATTCGCTGGTCGCAAATGTCGCCTGACGGTAAGACACTCTTGTTTCAAGCATTAGGAAAGCTTTACGTTAAAGACGTAAAGTCGGGCAAGATGAAACGCCTGACTAAGCAAAATGACCATGGCGAATATTACCCGCGTTTTTCTAACGACGGTAAAGCCATTGTTTACACCACGTGGAATGATGATGAATTAGGGTCAGTACGCATTGTTTCTGCCCGTGGCGGTAAAGGTAAAGTGATTACCAAGCAACCTGGCCATTATATAGAACCATCGTTCTCAAGTGATCGTGAAAAGGTGGTGTACCGCAAGTTTACTGGCGGCTATTTACTTGACCCTAAATACTCGGTGGACCCTGGTATTTATGTAGCAGACCTTGATAGAAAAACCGAAAAGAAAGTGTCTGATGGGGGTATTAACCCACACTTTGCAGGCGACAATTCACGGGTGTATTTCACCGAATCGGTAGGCGGCACGCCGTATCGAGAAACACAACTTTCAAGTGTTAACTTGCAAGGAAACGATAAGCGAACGCATTTATACGGCGCTGATGATGTAAGTGAGTACAAACTTTCACATGATAAAAAATGGGTAGCTTTCGTTTACCAATTTAAAACCTTCGTCACCCCGTTTGTGGAAAATGGTAAGAAAGTAACTATTGGCCCTAACATGACTTCACTGCCGGTTACTCAGCTTTCATCTAAAGCCGGTGAGTACTTAACATGGTCGCCCAATAATGAAACGGTGAGCTGGTTTAATGGCCCCACGTTCTACAGTCGCTCGCTTAAAGAAGCTTTTGCGTTTGTAGATGGCGCGCCAGAAACCCTGCCCGACCCTGTGGCCGATGGTATTAATTTATCGTTCACTACCGATGCCGATAAACCAAGCGGTTACAAAGCCTTAATTGGTGGAAAGGTCGTGACCATGCGTGATGCCGACAACACCCAAGAAGTGATTGAAGACGGCGTTATTATCATTAAAGATAATCGTATTGAAGCTGTGGGCAAGCGCGGAGATATTGCTATTCCTGAAGGCGCTATGCAAATAGATGCCAGTGGCAAAACCATTATTCCCGGGTTAGTTGATACTCATGCTCATGGCGCACAAGGCAGGAATGAGATTATTCCAGATAAAAACTGGAGCCAATACTCGAATGTGGCCTTTGGTGTTACCACCATTCATGACCCATCAAACGATACCACAGAGATTTTTGCCGCCTCTGAACTTCAGCGTAAAGGCGACATAGTGGCACCGCGTATTTACTCTACCGGTACTATTTTGTACGGCGCAGAAGGCCTAGGCTACAAAGCCATCATCAATAACTACGAAGATGCGTACTTCCACGTAGAACGCTTAAAAGAAAGCGGCGCAATTTCGGTGAAAAGCTACAACCAACCACGACGCGATCAACGCCAACAAGTGTTATGGGCGTCGAAAAACCAAGACATGATGGTCGTGCCTGAGGGTGGCGGTAAGTTACAACAAAACCTAACCATGTTGGTTGATGGCCATACAGGACTAGAACACAGCTTACCTATAGAGCGCGGTTATAGTGATGTAACCCAGCTATGGAAAGCCACCGAGTTTGGTTACACACCTACATTTGTGGTTTCTTACGGCGGTATGATGGGTGAAGAATATTGGTACGACCGTACCGAAGTTTGGAAGAACCCACGCTTACTTCGCTACACCCCAGCCACCATGTTGCATGGCCGTTCTATAAGACGTCCTACCGCGCCTGATAATCAATACAACCACCAAAACGTAGCTAGCTACGCCAAAGAGCTTCGCGATAATGGGGTTAGTGTACATATTGGCGCTCATGGGCAACGTGAAGGCTTAGCCGCCCACTGGGAACTGTGGATAATGCAACAAGGCGGTTTCACCGCATGGGAAGCATTACGCGGCGGTACTATCGATGGCGCTAAGCATCTAGGTATGGGTAACGACATCGGCAGTATTGAAAAAGGTAAATTGGCTGATTTAGTCGTGATTGACGGCGATGTATTAGCAGACTTACGCCGCAGTGAATATGTGGAATTCACCGTACTTAACGGCCGCGTATATGAAGCTGCCACCATGAACGAAGTTGGCAGTAAAACCAAGCGTTCCCCTTTCTTCTTCGAAGAAAACAACGCCACCTTTATGCCAAGAACCACTGCGGAAGCCATTGATGCCAAAGCACATCACTTCCATTGGAAACACTAATAATCTAGTGAGTTACTAGCACTTATCAAGCCGGCGTAAATCGCCGGCTTTTTTATGCTTACAGATCCCCCTAGTTTCCCACCTCCCCCATCTTCCCCTCAAGCCAACCGTAGATTTAGCTCAGAGAGTAGAAACACTCTGACAAACCTTCCACCGCACGAATGCGGTGGCAGAACGCCCATGGATGGGTTTATTGGGAGCTAGGGTTATATTAAAAGCGTGGGGCACACAATAAGCAGCCCCTCCCCTTCTAAAAAGTCTTCGATGGTCGGTGATGAGTATGGCTCGTGGGGCGATAGACTTTCACTCCCCTCAAGCCAACCACGGATTTAGCTCAGAGGTTAGGAAGCACCATGATAGACCTTCCACCGCATGGATGCGGTGGCAGAGCCCCCATGGATGGGTTTACGGCGAGTCTATCATGGTGCTTTCTGCCCTTAGAGCGGAAAACATCCTCAGCGGTTGCGTCCATATTGTTCGTGAGACGACACCCAATCTGATGAGCTAATGGCTGAGGCTAACGAGATTTCTCCCGCTAATGCTACCGAGGCAACGATTTCGGCGAATTTGTACACCTTGTTTTTGCCATAGCAATCGATAAGTTCTAAGCACTCACGCTGAGTGCCCATTCCAGTGCCACCACCATAGGTAGCCACTATTAACGAAGGAATGGTGATAGACACATACAAATCGCCTTCATCAGTAAGCTCTGAATACATGATAGCAGCCGATGATTCCGCTACGTTCGCAACATCTTGCCCCGTAGCAATAAACATGGCGGTAATACCATTAGGCGAGTGCAAACCCGTATTATTCACCCCAGATAGAAACGAGCCTACCCCAGCAACCCTGCCGTGATAGTCAATTTGCTTAGGCTCTACTCGCATAATTTGCAGTAAATGCTCGCGCTTTATCGTGGCCTCTGCGGTTACTCGTTTACCACGAGTACGCATAATATTTATTTGTGAGGCTTTTTTATCGGTGGCAAAGTTAGACTCTAAGTAGAAGTTCTCGACCCCTTCGTAATTATCTAGAATCCACCCGCACGCCGCAAAAGTAGCCCGCCCCACCATGTTTTGCCCTGCCGCATCACCGGTTAAATAGTTGAAACGCAAAAACGCAAATTTGTTTGATAAGAAGTGGTCAATATAAGTGAGTTTGGCAATGCTAGAGGTTGCTTCAGCCTCTTCGCGAATTTTGCTGATGTTTTGGTTTACCCAAGTAACAAAATCTCTTGCCCCGCGGGCATCGCTAAAAATGAAAACCGGAGCTCGCTGCATGGCATCATCTACCACCGTAGCCTTTACCCCACCACTCATATTAAGCAGCTTCATGCCCCGATTATACGAGGCAACCAAGGTGCCTTCTGTGGTGGCCATTGGCACAACAAAATCGCCCTTCGCGTGTTCGCCGTGAATAGTTAATGGCCCTGCAATGCCAATGGGTACCTGAGCTACACCAATAAAATGCTCAATATTCCCTTTCAATTTGTCTGGATCGACCGAGTACTTGCCAACATGATCGATTTTGGCGCCAGTAAAACTTTCAAAGTATGACTGACGCTGCTTAATGATTTTATCGCCATAATCGTCGTGATCGTCACGGGGAATATGCAACTAGCGATTGGTAGGAGAAGTCACATTATCTTCTACTTCAAATTTAAGCTTTCCAAAAGGTGACGCTGAAAAACAAATACCTATTTTACGTTTGTCAGGGCTGACTTCTTCATTTAGTTCTAGGTGTACGGTAATGACTTGTCGTAATGAAAATGGCATGCCCCCCGTTAAGTGCTTTGAAGCTGATATCGCTATCGTTGCTACTTTGAATAGAAATTTTGTGACTAGGGACTTTCTCACCATCAAATGAAATCCATTTCAGCTCTTTTAGTGTGGCATCTTTTAAACGGTTTTTAAGTGCAAAGGAAACGCCGTTGTCGGTTTTGGTTAGGCTTCCATGAGTATATAGCTGCTTGAGTAAAATACTTGGTACAAACATGTGAGTTCCTATTCCGTTTTGGTTAAGCCACTGCGTGAATTAAGTACACTACTTTTTTATAGTACAACCTTTGTACAGTATCACTAACCTTTTGCATTTCCATCAATTTTTATCCACATTTAAATTTGAGCCATTTCATCAAAACTTCATTAAATTTTGCGCCAACACCCTATGAATAAAGGGCAGCAAACGCTCTGACTTCGCTTTATTCGGTATACCGAAGCGCCTTCATCTAACGTTTACATCGTCAAGGCTTTACCCAAGACCACTTGTCGGTATTCAGGTTTTCGCTGTTTAAAAAGCATCGATTGCTGATTAAGCGCTATGTCCATAGGGAAATGGCAACTGAATACCATTTTTTTAATTTCATGGGATGAACTGTTATGAGAAAAGGACTATTCCGTCATCAGGCAATGCAGCCTACCTCGCCATTTCAAGGCGATCTATTGATGACGCCTCGACCGTCCCATATGGGGATAACGGCAATACTACTTTTATGGATAGTAGGTGTGGGGATATATCTCACTACGGGTAGCTATGCCCGAAAAGCCACTGTAGAAGGATGGTTAGAGCCCTCCCATGGCGTACTAAGGTTGTACGCCGACGCCCGAAAAGGCCGCATATCACAAGTGTATGTCAGCGAGGGCCAAAAAGTAAAAAAAGGCGAGCCATTATTGTCGATTGAATACGGGGTTCAGCAGCCACAAGGCGAAACCGTAGAGCTAAAACTACAACAAGAACTTCTCGCTAAGAGAAAGCGGATAAGTGACTCGTTGGCGCGCACCATTAGTATTCATAAAAGCAACAATGCACAGTTATTAAAGCAACTTCAACACGCGCAAAAAGATGCTGAAACAATACGCCATATTTTAGCGATTTCTTATCAACAGTGGCAGTTAGCACACAATCAATTTACGTCACTTGAAGTGTTACGCAATGCTGGCCATGTAAGTAACGCAGATTTCGATAGCTATAAGCTTGAGCTTTTAAGTAGCCAGCAACAATGGAAACAAGCTGAGCGAAATAACCTGAAAAGCGAAGCTGAAGTAAGCCGGCTGACACATGAAATTGCCAGTTTACCCGAGATTCAAGCCAATGAGCGTACCGTACACAAAAACCAACTAAGTGATATCAATCAGCAGTTGCTGACATTAAATCGCGATCGGCAGCGCATTCTTTATGCAACGCAAAATGGTGTGGTTTCAAGCCTGCAAGCTAGCGCTGGGTTAATGGTCGATCAAAACAGACCACTACTCAGCTTACTTCCAGAAAATTCTCCGATAGAAGCACGATTGCTAGTACCCGTGCGCGCCGCCGGCTTTATCGCTAATGGGCAACAGCTCGCTATTCGATACGATGCTTTTCCTTATCAGAAATTTGGTTTGCAAGAAGGGCAGATAACTAGCATCTCCGAAACTATTTTACTGCCAGGTGAGTGGGCGAACGCGCCTTTAACCGTGAGCGAACCGGCTTATTTGGTTACCGCTCGAGTAAATAGCGACGCCATTATTGCCTATGGAAACCCGGTCATGCTTAAGGCTGGAATGACGTTTTCAGCAGACGTAGCGCTTAGCCAGCGTAGCTTACTGGAATGGATTTTAGAGCCGCTGCTAAGCGTCACGAAAAGGTTGTAATTATGACTATTGCTCACGGATTTACCTCACCTGTACTCAGCGCTTTGTCACCTAAAAACAAAGTGCCGGTAGTGCTTCAAACTGAAGCTGCTGAATGTGGCTTGGCCTGTGTGAGTATGGTGGCGCAGTATTATGGCGACAAACGGGATATGACCCACCTTCGCCAGCACATTAGCGTTTCACTTCGCGGTGTCACACTTAAAGATATTATGGATATTGCGCAGCAAATGGCATTTCAATGTCGCGCACTAAAAATTGAGCCACAGGATTTATCTCAACTAACCCTGCCAGCAATTCTGCATTGGGATATGCGTCATTTTGTTGTGCTGACTAAGGTAAAGCAAGAGCGATTGACCATACACGACCCAAGTATTGGCAAACGCAGTTTCACCTTTGATGAGGCGAGTAAACACCTAACGGGGATAGCGTTAGAAATTACGCCTAAAGACAATTTTTCGCCACCACCCGCAAGGCCTTTACTAAAGCTAAGAAACTTCTTTACTCGCACGGTAGGGTTTAAACGTAATTTAGCGACCTTGCTGGCGCTGTCTGCATTACTTCAACTGTTCGCTTTAGCCTCTCCTTATTACGTGCAAACCGTGGTCGATGATGTGTTATTGCAAGGGAACCAAGCATTATTAACCGCGCTTGCTATTGGGTTTACTTTTTTGCTACTGATAAGCATCTTCACCAGAGTGTTGCGGCGCTTTCTGATCCTTGCTGTATCAAGCAGGCTTCAACTTCAAATGTCGGCTTCCGTCTTTCAACATTTACTCTCTCTACCGCTGGATTTTTTCGCCAAAAGGCACGTGGGCGATGTGGTGTCTCGATTTGGTTCCCTCGCACATATTCGTGAGTTCCTCACTACGGGGCTTGTGACTGCATTTCTCGATGGCGTATTGGCCATTATCACGCTCGTCGTGATGGCCCTTTATTCCGTTAAGCTTACATTGTGTGTGGTGCTAGTAGTGGCAATATATCTACTTTTTCGCATCGCGTTAATACCTGTCACTAAGCGACTCACAACAGAGAAAATAGCGTTAGGCGCCACCGAGCAAAGCCACTTTATGGAAAGTGTTCGGGGTATGCTGCCTATTCGTGTCTACCATCAAGAATCCCAGCGCCATAGTCAGTGGCAAAACAAGTTAGTCGCCACTTTGAATAAAGACATTAGTCTGGGAAAACTCAATATTGGAAGCGATGCGGTAAACCAGATTTTATTTGGTATTGAAAACATCGTTGTAATCTTTATTGCGGCATCTTTGGTAATGGATAATATGCTGACGGTAGGAATGATGCTTGCCTTCATCGCTTACAAAACCAAATTCACTGCCGCAGTAGACGGCCTAGTGTCGAAATTTATCGAATTGCGAATGCTGGCCGTACACTTTTCTCGTTTGAGCGATATTGTACTAACAGAGCCTGCTGAAACCACAGTACTGTCACAACAATCTAGCCCCTATACAAACGTACCTTCAGTCTCAGGTGCGACCTCTTCCCATGAAATCGCTTCAAATACACCAGTTATTCACTTAAAAGCCCACAACCTTAGTTATCGCTATGGTGAGGGGTGTAAATGTATTTTTGAAAACCTCAACTTATCGGTTAGCGCAGGGGAAATAATTGCCATCGTTGGTGCAAGCGGCAGTGGAAAAAGCACCTTACTTAAATGCCTGATGGGCCTGTATGCACCGTTTGATGGAACGGTTAGTCACAATACAATTTCATCAAATCATTCCCCAGTCATTGCGTCTGTATTGCAAGAAGACATGTGCCTTTCTGGCTCTATGGCTGAAAACATTAGTTGTTTCGATGAGATACCGAATCAAGAAAAGGTTATACGTGCCGCCCAATTAGCCTGTATCCATGACGAAATTTGTGCCATGCCTATGCAATATCACTCGTTGGTCGGCGATATGGGAAGTAGCTTAAGTGGTGGTCAGAAACAACGGCTACTGCTTGCGCGAGCGCTATACAGAGAGCCCGACATCTTGTTTCTTGATGAGGCGAGTAGCCATTTAGATATTCACAACGAGCACATTATCAATACCCATTTAAAGGCGCTCAATATTACCCGAATAATGGTTGCCCATCGCCCTCAAACGATTGCCCTTGCAGATACTGTCTATCAGTTGGTAGACGGCACTCTGCAGCACAGCCCAGCTTCTGAAGTAGTAGAAGAAAATAATAATACCCCACTAGGAGATTCATAATGATAACGCCCGAAGTTAGAGAATCTACACCCTTGCTCACCGATATTGAGCGTCAACAAATCGTTAAGCATGTAGATAACTTAAACAGTAATGCCCTTCCTATCGACACCCTGTCTAAACGCGAGCTTCAGGTTGCGCGAAAGATCATGGAGGGCTTGTCGAATAAAGCGATAGCAGCAGAGCTATTTATTAGCGAACGCACCGTTAAGTTCCACTGCGCCAACATCTACAAAAAACTGAAAATAAGCAGCCGCACCGCGCTCATCGCAAGTTGCTTTCGATCGATTTACCACCCCCTAAGGTTGGCCTAACCGCTACCCTTTTTAACTACACTAAAACGCTTATATAAGGAGCGAAAAATGCAACATAACATTCATAGCTATACACAAGAAAATACGCAAAAAAACACATTGAACGGCTCTGACCTTCACCTTAAAGCCCAAGAACTACTGCAAGTCACTGGCGGGAAGTCTGGGGTATCTGCAGACGCAGACAAAGACCCCATTCGCTTTGTTAAACAACCTGTCTACATCACCCTAGCGATTGGTGAGGACGGCGGACAGTTACCCGATTTATTGTCATAGCAGATTAAGGAGGTTAAGCAGTCCTCCTTTTACCACTTAAAAAGGATATTTCAATGCAGATTGCATTAATAGGGAGCGAGAGTGACCCACAAATTCTACATGTGGCTGAAACCTTAATTGCCGATAAAAACGACCCCTGTATTATCAATACCAACTACTTTGGTGAGCACTGGCAGCTCAGCTACGACCCAGATTTTAATGATGGCCTGTTACATTTTAACCAGCCTACCCGCAACGGTCTGTTTCGAATTCCTCTATCGGACATCACATCTGCCTATTGGCATCAATATATTCCCCCTTCGGTGAAACCCTCTGATAGTGTGTCTTCACAATGGTTAGATCAGGAATATGCCAGCACCTTGTTATGTTGGTTTTTATTCAGTGAAACTAAGTGGGTTAATGGTATTGACGCCATTCGCGCCCATCACTGCAAACCGATTCAATTGCGAATGGCAAAAAAGCTAGGCGCTAAGGTGCCATATACCTACATAGGTAACGCTAGTGATGTAGCTTTACAGTTTTGTGCGAACATAGGCGAGGTGGTCTATAAGCCCGTTAAAGGCGGCGAAACAGCGAAGTTCGTGCAACAGGGCTATGATACTCGCGGCTTAGTACAGGCTTTGTTAAAAGAGCGCCCTGTCACTTTTCAGGCATTTATTGAAGGGACAAATATTCGAAGTTACGTACTTGGCGATGAAGTGGTCAGTGTACAAATAGACTCTCACAACCTCGATTTCAGAGAAGATATAAACGCACGGCCTTTACTGACGCCCCTTCCTAAACCAATGCAGGATTTATCACGAAAGATATGTACTGGCTTAGGCATGCATTGGTGCGCTATCGATTGGCGTAAAAATACCAAGGGTGAATACTATTTCTTAGAAGCCAACCCTTGCCCTTTCTTCTTGTTTGTTGAAAACGAGACTGGTGTTGATATTACCGGCCGTTTAGTGAAATTATTAACCACATAAAAAAAGAGCGCATTTAAATAAATGGGCTCTTTTGTGTTACTAGCCCTAGGGCTTTATAGAATGAAGCGCGATAGATCTTCGTTTTCTACAAGCGACTCTAAGTGGCTGTTTACGTAATCTTCGTCAATCACGAAAGACTCACCGCTTTTTTCAGACGCATCAAACGAGATATCTTCCATTAGACGTTCAAGTACCGTGTGCAAACGGCGCGCACCAATGTTCTCAGTGCGTTCGTTCACTCGCCATGCAGCTTCAGCAATACGCTGAATGCCTGATTCCACGAAATCGATATTCACGCCTTCGGTCAGCATAAGCGCTTTGTATTGCTCGGTAAGCGACGCATTTGGCTCGGTAAGAATACGTTTGAAGTCACCTACTTCTAAGGCTGATAACTCAACGCGAATGGGCAAACGACCTTGAAGCTCAGGAATAAGATCTGACGGCTTGCTCATTTGGAACGCCCCAGAAGCGATAAACAAAATATGGTCTGTTTTCACCATGCCGTGCTTGGTCGATACCGTTGACCCTTCTACCAAGGGTAGTAAGTCACGCTGAACACCTTCACGCGATACATCGCCTGACGTATTGCCTTCACGCTTACAAATTTTGTCAATCTCATCCACGAACACAATGCCGTGTTGCTCAACCGACTCAATCGCTTTTTCTTTTAAGTCTTCTTGATTCACCAAACGTGCGGCTTCTTCTTCCACCAGCATTTTCAGTGCATCTTTAATTTTTAACTTCTTCTTTTTCTTTTGTGAACCCGACAAGTTTTGGAACATACCTTGAAGCTGATTGGTCATTTCTTCCATTCCAGGAGGCGCCATAATTTCTACGCCTACTTGTGGAAGTGCCACATCAATTTCAATTTCTTTGTCGTCTAAATCGCCTTGGCGAAGCTTTTTACGGAACGCTTGGCGTGTGCCTCTATCTTCAACGTCTTCTTTCTTACCCCATGCATCTTCAGGAGGAGGAATAAGTACGTCAAGAATGCGCTCTTCCGCTGCTTCTTCAGCGCGGAATTTCACCTTTTTCATTTCAGTTTCTTTGGTCATCTTCACGGCAATGTCAGCAAGGTCGCGAATGATGGTTTCTACTTCTTTACCCACATAGCCCACTTCGGTGAACTTAGTGGCTTCAACTTTAATGAACGGCGCATGCGCTAATTTTGCCAAGCGGCGCGCAATTTCAGTTTTACCCACACCTGTTGGGCCAATCATAAGAATATTTTTAGGCGTTACTTCTTGACGCAACTCTGGTTCAAGTTGCATACGGCGCCAGCGGTTTCGAAGTGCAATCGATACCGCACGTTTAGCATCTTGCTGACCAATAATGTGTCGGTCTAGCTCATGAACAATTTCTCTAGGTGTCATTTCAGACATGCATAAACCCTTTTCTGTTTTGGTGCTACTGCATCGATAGCAGGCACAAGTCGCTGTTTATTTTTAGTTAAACAGCCACTTAGTAATCGAGTACGTCTACCGTTTGACTATGGTTAGTGAATACGCAGATATCACCGGCTATGGTCAAACTTTTCTCCGCAATTTCTTTTGCAGTCAGTTCGGTGTTTTCCAGCAAAGCAATAGCAGAAGCTTGGGCATAGTTGCCGCCTGAACCAATAGCAATCAGGTCATTTTCTGGCTGAACTACGTCGCCGTTACCGGTAATGATGAAAGACGCGGTTTCATCGGCTACGGCTAATAAGGCTTCTAGCTTGCGCAGCATGCGATCGGTTCGCCAATCTTTGGCAAGTTCGACCGCCGCCTTGGTCAAATGACCTTGGTGGGCTTCAAGTTTTGCTTCAAAGCGTTCAAAAAGGGTGAAGGCATCGGCGGTGCCGCCTGCAAAGCCAGCTAATACTTTATCGTGGTACAAGCGGCGCACTTTACGTGCATTACCTTTCATTACGGTATTGCCGAGTGACACCTGACCATCGCCAGCCATCACAACTTGATTTCCACGTCTTACAGATACAATCGTTGTCACGTTTAATCCCCGTTTAAGGTGGGCGCTATCGCAGACTCGGGCGATAACTGAAAAAAGACTTTGTTATGAAATGGGGGAAGGGTTTTCGTTTTCAAGGGGAGCAGTTAAAACGGGCAGCTAAAAGGGGCTGTTAAAAGAAAAAGCAGTGAAGACGTATTTAGTCAACGGGTACGTATTAAAGCGTTAAGCGCTACAAAGGAGTATGAGGTGGTTATTATGAGATGATTGTAGTATGAGGTGAATATAAGGCATCCACCACATCATGCGGTGAATGCCCTTATTAATGAATAATGAGTAATAGATAGTGAACAAAAAGCGTTTACGCTTATAAATTCCAGTACCAAATTTGGCAGGTCGCAATATTCACTTTACGAAGGCTGTGCTTGGCTTTTTCTGCATCTCGTTTCGATTCAAATGGCCCTAAAATAACCCTGAACCATTCGCCGTTGCTGCCAGAACTCTGACGAATAAGTGCTTCTAAACCTTGAAAGGCAATTTTCGCTTTCATTTCTTCAGCTTGAGCGCGGGTTCTGAACGACGCGCACTGCATAAGGTAACGTTTGTCTGATTTTTCCTGTTCGGCAACGTCTACTTCCACTTCATACCCTGGCAGAGTACGAATATACTCCCACTCTTCTTTAGGCAATTCGGGCAAAGCTTCTTGGGTAGGCGCTACAGGGCGTACAACTTCGGTATCTACCTCAGAACTGGCGTTATCTTTAATAGACCATAAGAAAACCGCAAAGCCGATAAGCAATATCACCACAATAACAAGGCGAACAATAGGGAATGAGGCCGTGGGGCCACTCTTCACCTGTGATTTACCGCGCTTTTTATTTTCGGGCTTCTTTTTTTGTGGTGCTTTACCACGAGATACATAATCGCGTTGAGCCATATTCGGCAGTTTTCCTACTACTTATCGTTATTTTAGATGGGTAATGCCATGAGACGAAGACATAGTGCACAACCCTGAAACACTTGTATACATCAGTGTTAAGATTTTACCGTAATAGAAACCTGTGCGCTAACTGAAATCGGTGGGGTCGATATCTACCGACCAACGTACTTTTGCCGCCTGCGGTAAACCTTGTAAATACGGCAGAGCTAGCCGCAATGCGTTATGTAACGGCGCTCTCTTTTCATGACTGCACACCAGCATAAAGCGAAAACGCCCTTGGCGCTTTTCAATTAAACAGGGAAATGGTCCACTCATTTGCGGTACTAAGCCCTTAGAATTTGCGTTTGCAGTATGTGAGTTTGAAAGGACGCCCCTAGTCTGCTGCAGGAATGCATAGGCCGATGAGCTCTCGGTTGCCTCTGCCCGAATCACAAATTGACTAATATAAGGAGGCAATGCAGACGCTTTTCGCTCCATCAATGCATGACGAGCAAAGTGGGCATAGCCGTTGTTCACTAAATCTTGTAATAAAGGATGGTGAGGATTGTGGGTTTGCAGCCACATTTCTCCGGGTTTACTGGCACGCCCTGCTCGCCCTGCAAGCTGCGTAACGAGCTGCGCTAGCTTTTCAGGAGCTCGAAAATCAGCACTAAATAGCGCCCCATCACAATCTAACACCACCACCAATGTAACGTGAGGAAAATGGTGCCCTTTCGATAAAATTTGCGTGCCTACCAGTATTTGGTGTTCTTGGCGGTTAATAGCGTCGAGGGTTTGATGTAGCTTGTCTTTTCCTCTTACCGTATCACTGTCTATGCGCACGTGCTTGGCATCGGGGAACAGCTTCATTAAGCCTTCTTCTACCTGCTCGGTGCCCGTCCCCGCCGTTACCATTTCATGGCTGTGGCAAGCTTCACACTCTTTGGGCATTGAACGAGTAGCACCACAGTGGTGGCATTGCAGTCTGTTTTGCCCTTTATGCACGGTATAGGGTCTGTCACAACGCTTACACATTGCCGTGGTGCCACAGTGATGACACAAAAGCGCGGGAGCATAACCTCGTCTATTTACAAAAACCAGAATCTGATTCCCTGCATTTACATGCTGGCGCATAATCGTCAGCAAGCCTTCTGAGATGCCGTAATGAATAGGTTGGTCTCTTGCATCTAGCAAATACTGCTTGGTACTTTGCGCCCCTGCGGCACGCCGTGTTAGTTGCAAATGCGCAAAGCGCCCGTTTAACGCGTTATTAAGCGTTTCAAGCGCTGGGGTAGCACTGCCGAGCAACAAAGGAATGCTGTGCTCTTTGGCTCGCATGGCCGCTAAATCGCGCGCGTGATACCTAAGCCCGTCTTGTTGTTTAAACGATTCATCATGCTCTTCATCTACGATGATCATGCCGGGGTTTTTAAGGGGTGTAAAAATAGCTGAGCGAGTACCAATGATAATACCGAGTTCGCCTGCCCTTGCCCGCTGCCATACCGATAATCGCGCGGCGTCCGTCAATTGAGAGTGCAATACGCCTACAGGAATATTGAAGCGCTTTTCGAAACGCGAAACGGTTTGCGGCGTTAAACCAATTTCAGGCACTAAAATAAGCACTTGTTTACCGGCTTTAAGCAAAGGTTCAATTGATTGCAGATACACCTCGGTTTTACCGCTACCTGTCACCCCTTCAAGCAAGCTAATCGCAAAGGTGCCATGTTGCTGGTTTAATGCCGCTATCGCGACCCCTTGCTCTTTATCAGGTACGGGCTTTTCGCCAATTTCGAAGGTATCCAACCACGCTTGTGCAGTGAGTTCAGGGGTAATTTCTACGAGCTCAATAAGTGCTTTCTCTAATAACGCTTTCACTACTGCAGGTGAAAAAGTCTTACGCGCTTCGCTAGCAATAATTGATGTGGTTTGAACCGCTTTTAAGCAACTCATTTGCTTTGGAGCACGGCTTAAGCTTGTGACATCGGTATCAGCACCTTCTGGTGTGACTTGAATATACTGCGCGGGTGATGGCGTGGCTGGCTCACCTTTTCGAAGCGGTACAGGAAGCATGGCGTGTATCACTTCCCCGGGCGCATGGTGGTAATACTGCCATAACCAATGCGCCATTTTTCTTAGCGATTCGTCGATAACAGGTGCGCTATCTGCTACCTCAATGATGGCTTTTATCTTACTGGTATCATCTATGTCTACACCGGATTCAACCACAATGCCTACCAGTTGACGTGGTCCGAAAGGCACTTTTACCCGCACACCCGGTTGTAAAGTATCGGTATGAGAATAGGTAAATAGCTGGCGAAGCGGCACAGGTACAGCCACCTGAATGAATACCATTAAAATTGATGCCCCAAAATTGATGAACGTAAAGTGAGTAAACGTAAATTCAGAACCGCTAATGATCTGGCATTTAAACATAATGTCAAATAAGGGAAGGGAATTTATTTTAGCCCGTGAGCTTGATTAACCCCGCCCCTGTTTACTTCGCATACAAAAAGTGCTTGATCACTTTAGTTGCTTCCTTTATTATGCGCCGCTCTTTTGCGGCTGACTGCAATTTCTGCGGTTGGTCATTGAATTTAAAGTTGCGTATGGTGTTTGGCTTCGGGCCAAATAGCGATACGGCCTCATATTGAAGGTAATCCAAAATGAAAGATGGTATCCACCCAGAATACGCTGAAATGACAGCAACATGTTCTTGCGGCAACGTAATGAAAATCCGTTCTACTCTAGGTAAAGATATTAACCTAGACGTATGTTCTGCATGTCACCCATTCTACACTGGTAAGCAACGTAACGTTGATACCGGTGGTCGTGTTGACCGCTTCAAGAAACGTTTCGGTGCTTTGGGCGCTAAATAAGCTCAGTACTCAGAAACACTATGTTTCTTTAAAAAAAGCGCCTATCGGCGCTTTTTTTGTATCTGGGGTTTGTAAGTGGGTTTTGTATTTTTTCGTATCTGCATTTTGCATCCTCACTTCATTCTGTGTTCAACCAATACCGTGCTCGCCCCTTATAGAGCAGCTAGAGCAGCGAAGTGGAATGCTCGGCTAATGCAATGCTTTGTTAGTAAAATGCTCTTTTAGTGAAAAGCTCGGCGTTTTAAATGCCGTTCCCAGTTGCCGTTACTTTGTGCAGAGCATGCTTGCTCGCTGTCATAGCGAACTCCTTTAATGCGTACCTTCAATTCGGAGCATACGTTATCAAGTTCATGTTCGAATGCTTGGTTCCAGTTAGTTGAAAGTGCTTCACTTTTTTGCTTTTCGGTTTTAAACACCGCAATAATTTCTGGTCTGCGCCAGTGACCCTCATGCGTAAGCCATTCAAAGCCAACCGACTCAGATTTTGCCCACTCACACACCGCAGTTAACGCTTCAATCAGTTTCTTTTCAGACATGTTAAGTTACGCTTTCTTTCTTCATGTTTACCATTATACCTATTCCGCCAATCAGCGCCTTAAGCTGCCGGTTAAATGACTTTTTTCAAACATTATCCGATTGTTATTTGTTACCAAGCCTGAAGTTATTCCTGCATTTATGCCTGAACTTATCCCTGTACCAGTACCCATAAAATAGAAATAATGTATTAACTCCTTAAGTGTCATTAATACTGTGAATGGCAAATATTCGACGATGTCACTGGTCATACGAGCAAGTCTGTCCTAGATTGACAGATATAAAGGGCAGATCAGATATGTACTCAAATGACCCTGTGATAGAGTCGAAGACATTCTACTGCTAGAACGCAGATTGCCCCTACGGTAACGAAGATTGCCTAACCCCTACATCGAAGGATATGTTTACTAATGTCAGATTTCAGACAACGTGCACTAGATTATCATGCCAAACCCACGCCAGGTAAAATCAGCGTAGAGCTTTCAAAGCCAGCCGATAGTGTGGATGATCTTGCTCTGGCTTACAGTCCAGGGGTCGCTGAGCCGGTACGAGAAATTGCTGAAGATCCTGATAATGCTTACAAATATACTGCAAAAGGCAACATGGTAGCGGTCATCAGTAATGGAACTGCTATTTTAGGTTTGGGTAATTTAGGGCCGTTAGCTTCTAAACCAGTTATGGAAGGTAAAGCACTGCTGTTTAAACGCTTTGCAGGGCTTGATGCTATCGATATTGAAGTAAAGCATCGTACAACAGAAGAATTTATTAATACCGTTGCCAATATTGCAGATACCTTTGGCGGTATTAACCTTGAAGATATTAAAGCCCCTGAATGCTTTGAAATAGAACAAGAATTGATTAAGCGCTGCAGTATTCCCGTATTCCATGACGATCAACATGGTACTGCTATTGTTACCGCCGCAGGCATGTTGAACGCCATTGAAATTCAGGGTAAAAATATTGAGAGCGCTAAAATAGTCTGCATGGGTGCTGGTGCGGCAGCCGTTGCCTGTATGGAATTACTGATTAAATGTGGTGCGCAGCGTGAACGCATTTACATGCTAGACAGAAAAGGGGTTATTCACACTCGCCGTGAAGACCTTACCGAGCACAAGCGCTTGTTCGCTAATAACACTGATAAACGTACCTTAGAAGATGTAATGGAAGGCGCGGACATTTTTGTAGGTGTATCTGGACCTGATGTATTACCACCAGAAACGCTAGCGTTAATGAGCCCCAACCCAATTGTTTTTGCATGCTCTAATCCCGACCCTGAAATTAAGCCTGAATTGGCCCACGAGGTTCGAAGCGATTTAATTATGGCGACAGGGCGTTCTGATTATCCTAATCAGGTAAACAATGTTCTGTGCTTTCCGTTCATTTTCCGTGGTGCATTAGATGTTCGCGCAACGGCCATTAACGACGAGATGAAAGTGGCTGCGGTAGAAGCACTTCGCGCTATTACTAAAGAGCCTGTGCCAGAATCGGTATTAACGGCCAGCAATAGTAAAAGCCTCACCTTTGGCAAAGAATACATTATCCCTAAGCCAATGGACCCTCGCCTTTGTGAACGCATTGCTACTGCCGTGTCTAAAGCGGCGATTGAATCTGGCGTTGCAAGACTTCCAGAAATACCTAGCCGCGCAGAGTGAAGGTAATATAAACGAAGAATATAGCGCGCAGCTTAATCTTCAAATTATTATAAAAAACGGCAACTTTCATTGCCGTTTTTTTTAATCTTCTTGTTCGTTCTCAATAGAAACGTCTATACCCATATCTTCCATTATGCGCCTTGCTTCTGCTGGTACACGATTAGGGTTATCTTTTCTTAAATCTTCATCATCCGGTAACGGCTGACCAGTGAAGGCATGAAGGAATGCTTCACATAACAACTCTGAATTCGTCGCATGACGTAAATTATTTATTTGCCGACGTGTACGTTCATCGGTTAATGCCTTTAGCACATTAATAGGAATAGAAACGGTGACTTTCTTTACCTGTTCACTCTTTTTACCGTGCTCTGCGTAGGGATGAATATACTTACCGTTCCACTCTGCCATAATGCTAACTCTGTCTGATCTTATTTATGTTATGAAGAGAAATTCTAAACAAGTTGACGAAAAGGTCAATTGAGCAGTGTAAACCTCTTGACGTCTAGACGTAAATTCTTTATTTTGGACGTCTAAACGTCTATAAAAGAGCAATTTTATCATGGTTTCTTACGCACAAGGTGTCGATGCACTGAATCAGTCCCTCTCGGAACTGCGTGACATTGATGTGTCATTTGAGTTTTTTCCGCCTAAATCAGAGAAAATGGAACAAACCTTGTGGAAGTCCGTTGAACGTTTGGCGCCCTTAAAGCCAAGTTACATGTCGGTTACTTATGGTGCTAACAGTGGTGAGCGCGACCGTACTCATGATGTAGTAAAGCGTATTCAACAGCAAACAGGGGTTGCAGCTGTACCTCACCTTACTTGTGTTGATGCAAGCCGTGATGAGCTTAAACAAATTGCTCAAGACTACTGGGATTCTGGTATTCGTCGCATTGTTGCCTTGCGTGGTGATTTACCGCCTGGCGTGAAAGATACCGAGATGTATGCTTCAGATTTAGTAGCATTACTAAAGGATGTAGCCGATTTCGATATATCAGTGGCCGCTTATCCTGAAAAACATCCAGAAGCGCCTAATGCCCAATTCGACTTACTGAACCTTAAGCGCAAAGCAGAAGCCGGTGCGAGCGAAGCGATTTCACAGTTCTTCTTCGACACCAGTGTATTTTTGCGTTTTCGTGACCGTGCGGCAGCAGCGGGGATCGACCTAGACCTAGTACCTGGCATACTACCAGTCACTAACTATCAAACCTTGGTAAAGTTTGCCGGTTTCACTAACGTGCACGTACCTGGGTTCTTACACAAAATGTTTGATGGCCTCGACGATGACGACCAAGCTACGCGGAACCTCATTGGTGCTAATATCGCCATGGATCAAGTTAAGGTACTCGCCAAAGAAGGTGTGAAGCATTTTCACTTTTACACCCTTAACCGTAGTGAATTGAGCTACGCTATTTGCCACATGCTAGGTGTTCGAGCAGGTTAATTTCGATTAAACCTTTGCTCCTATAGGGCAGACCAGTATACCATTTGCTTATTATTAGGTATTTGAACGACTCGTTTGCCTTACTGTCACTTTTCTAGGTTGTTTAAAAGCCAAGGTAGGTGGCGAATAGCCAAGGCGAGTAATTACTAGGAGTAAAGTGTGAATTGGGATCGGGTAAAAGCCATCTATCATAAGCTCGCACCACAAGTTGTCGATCTTTTCACTATCTTCATCAAGCGCTGCCGTGAAGACAATATTACCATTTCCGCAGGCCACCTAGCCTACGTTACGCTACTTTCTCTTGTTCCTTTTATCATGGTGACATTCACCATCATGTCAGCGTTTCCTGCATTTGCTTCGGTGCGAGGCAAATTAGAATACTTTATCTTTAATAATTTTGTACCTACCGCTAGCGATACAGTTCATGAGTATATGTCTGACTTTGTTGGCAACGCTTCAGAAATGGGCGCTATTGGTATTCTATCGCTACTTGTTGTGGCGCTAATGCTGATATCCAACGTTGATAAAACCCTTAACCGTATTTGGCGTACACAAAGCGATCGTCCTATCGTGTATACCTTTGCCATTTACTGGATGGTGATTACCTTAGGGCCCTTGCTTATCGGCTCTAGCGTGATAATTAGTTCTTATTTAGCAGGTCTAGCTGCTTTCGCCGAAGAATATACCCCTGGGTTAGGCACGTTTTTACTTACTCTTGTACCTAGCTTTGCTGCCATGCTGGCTTTCTTTATTTTGTACATGATAGTTCCGAACCGACGTGTTTTTGCCCGTCACGCTATTTCAGGTGCCATATTGGCGACGGTTGCGTTCGAATTAACGAAGTCTGGCTTTGCCCTTTATATTACTAATTTCCCCTCCTATGAGTTGATATACGGTGCGCTAGCCGTAGTACCTATCTTATTTTTGTGGGTCTATATCTCATGGATTTTAGTGCTATTAGGCGCTGAGTTTACGTGTAGCCTGGGCCAAGCGTTTGAAAATAGAAAAGCGGAAGCCGAGCCAAGGCAAATTCCAGAGGAATAAAAAAAGGCGTTGTAGGAAACGAAACTACAACGCCTTTTTAGTATCGTATTAGCTTGTTAATAGTAGAAACAAGCTAACGACTGATAAGCGACACACTTATTAGTTGGGCACTCATTAATTAGACATGGCAGCAATGAAGGCATCAGATTCAGCTATAGCTGAATTCATTTGCTCAATGAGTTGATCAACATCATTTTGAATAGTTGAAAGCTCACCTTGCAACGCGCCAATCGCGCTAGCGTTCAAGTTATGCTTTAAATATAAAACATTGTCTTGAAATGCACTTAATACAGGTGCCATTCTGCTTTCTGCTTTACGCATGGTTTTAATCAATGCGCTGTATCTGCGCTCTGTATCACGCAATTTCGCAGTACTTTCTCGTTTTAATGATGCATTTTGATACTTTTCTAACTCGTCTTCCCATTCATCAAATAACGCTTCAGCCACGCTTTCTACTTTATCGATACGATCAGTGACATCATTGGCAGCAGAAAGGCTGTTTTCATACTCGCTGTTAAGCTTGTTATAAACATCTTCTAACTCGCCACCTTCAAAAGCAACCACGGCACTAAAAGCTTCCAGCGCAGAGCTAAACTCTTCCTGTGCGTCTTCTTGCGACTCTTTTGCGTTTTCAACACGGTCTACAAGAATATCGCGCTTTTCAACGCCTACTTTCTCCCACGCTGCGTAATACGCAGACTGACAGCCAGTTAATACCAACATAGCAATAATAGCGGTTGCTATTAGCCTCATAACATCTCTCTCCCTCGATAGCGGGCCGCGCTAATAATACAAATAATGTGCAAAATAACGCCAAGTGGCCAAAATACAATTGCTAATACTACGGTTGCGGCAAGCGCATAGCTCACTCCAACCACAATAAAATAAAACAGTGCGCCAAGTATTCGCCCTTGTACTAAATGCCCTAACCCTGGAATAAAAAAGTTACAGATTGCAGCAATCACATTGCCGCCAGATCCTTGCCCTGACATATAAACTTCCTCGCAATTGTTATCAGAATATGATTATGTAGTATTTCATAAGAATAAACTAAACTAAAACAGGCACCCGCACAACGCGCGGAAATAAAATGAAACGACTTTACCCAGATGTTACCTGCTATCAAAATGGATTTATCGAGGTGGGATGTGGGCACTCTCTATATTACGAGCAGAGCGGCAACCCTGAAGGTATTCCAGTACTCTTTATTCATGGTGGTCCAGGTGCTGGTTTACCGCCAAATTATAAATGTTTCTTCGACAGTAACCGATACCGTATTATCGGTTTCGAGCAAAGGGGATGTGGTCGTTCAACACCATTAGCCAGCATCAAAGACAACGATACATGGCTAAATGTAGAAGATATTGAAATATTAAGGCGCCAGCTCAACGTATCGAGTTGGTTAGTGTTTGGGGGCTCATGGGGTTCAACCTTAGCGCTTCTTTATGCTTTTAGGTATGCTGATCATGTCAGCGGCCTTATTCTTCGCGGCGTATTTTTAGCACGCCAACAAGACCGAGACTGGTTTTTGTCGCCACAAGGGGGTGCCGCTCAGCTTTTTCCAGAATATTATCGCCAGTTCGTTAAAGGGATAGACGGTTCGCTAAGTACCGCTGCTATTTGTACGCATTATCTCAATACATTGAAAGCCGATAACGAGGTACAACGCCATGCGGCGTTGAAGCGCTGGTATCAATGGGAAGAGCGACTTTCTCGCGTATCTTTACCACCTGGCACTGGCGATTCCACCAGTCAATATCCCCTATCGCTTGTCACCAGCTTAGCCACTCTTGAATGCCATTTCTTAACCAACAAATGCTTTATTGATGAAGGCTATATACTTGATAATATAAATAAAATAAGTGATATTCCTGGCACTATCATTCATGGTCGATATGACATGATATGTAAAACTGAAGCGGCAGAATCATTACATAAGTCGTGGCCGGGAAGCCAACTTCAAATCATTCCTGATGCTGGCCATAGCACGTCTGAACCGGGCATTGCTTATGCGTTGTGCCGCGCAACCAGAGATATGGCAAGATTTTTAAAGGAGCAAAAGTAATGATTGGGTTGGTTCAACGAGTGTCTGAAGCTAGCGTGTCAGTGAACAATGAAATCATCGGTGAAATTGAACAAGGTATGCTAGTGCTGCTTGGCGTTGAAAAAGACGATGGCCCAGAACAAATCGAAAAGCTTGCTAACAAATTATGCCGCTACCGTATTTTTTCCGACAGCGATGGAAAAATGAACCTAAATGTTGAGCAAATCGGGGGGAAAGTATTAGTGGTGTCCCAATTCACTCTTGTGGCCGACACGCAAAAGGGTAATCGTCCTGGCTTTTCTAGAGGAGCAACACCTGAACATGGCAATGCTATTTATCTGCAATTTATAGAATCCCTTAGACAAAAGGGCATTGTGGTGGAAACTGGGCAATTCGGTGCTGAAATGAAAGTCGCTTTAGTAAATGACGGACCCGCCACATTCCAGTTTCAGGTATAATGAACATACTAGAATTAATCTTGTGCAGTTGAAAAGCGTAAGGTTAAATAGATTTTCATTCTTTCATACGAGGCCTCTCTATTGTGTATAAGGTTGTAACCCCTAAAAGCGATACTGAATTCGAAGCCTATTTTCATTTTCGCTGGGCTCACCTTCGCCAGCCATGGAACTTTCCTCCTGGTTCAGAGAAAGATGAATATGAACAAGTGGCAGAGCACCGCACCATAGTGAACGGTAAAGGCGACATTGTTGCCTGTGGACGAGTACATTTAAATACCGCTGAAGAAGCACAAATTCGTCATATCGCCGTACACCCTGATCATCTGCGTAAGGGGCTTGGACAGATGATAATGGACGCCTTAGAGAACGTGGCGAAAGAATTGGGTGCTATACGCGCGGTGACAAACAGCCGAGAAGTTTCTATCGACTTTTTCAGCGCATGTGGGTTTGTGGTTGAACGTGAAGCGCCTAACGAATTAGGCATGCTAAGACGCCAGCAGATGGTGAAAAAGCTAACTGAAAATAACACCTTAGTGCTGCATCCCAAGTGGTGTAAATCATTACAGCAAACCTGGACTGATACCATTCCCATTACAGAACATATGGGCATTAAACTATATCAATACACAGGCAGGACATTAGAAACCCGCGCGTCACTTAATAAGAATATTAATGTTCACGGCACTATGTTTGCCGGCAGTATTTTTTCGTTAGCCACTTTAACTGGCTGGGGAATGATTTACTTACAACTGAAAGAGCGTGGGCTAACAGGCGATATTGTATTGGGTGACGGCGATATTCACTATCATAAGCCCATTACTATGAAGCCTCGTGCAATCTGTAATATAGAAACCTTATCGGGCAAATTTAAGCCTTTGGAAAAAGGTGAAAAAGCGCGGTTTGCTTTGAACGTAGATATCTTAGATGGCGATAATGCCGTGGCAGAGTTTGAAGGGGTGTTTTGGGTGCTTCCAGAGCAAACTGAAGCATAACGGGCAAAGGTATATTATTAAACGCTTCTTACTTTTATAAATAACACATACAAAAAAAGCGCCAGTAGGCGCTTTTTTAATTATGTTTATTTAGGTTGCTCTCGTTTAGCTGCTTTCAGCTAAGCGACCATGGCAGCCTGTAGTTTTTTCATCGCGTTCTTTTCAATTTGACGAACACGCTCAGCAGATACTTCGTACTTATCAGCAAGATCTTGAAGTGTAATTTTACTGTCAGCTAACCAACGAGTCTCGATAATATCTTGGCTTCTGTCGTCCAACGTTTTAATGGCTGAATACAAACGCTTGCTCGCATTAGTATCCCAATCGTTATTAATAACGTCCATCTCAACATCAGTTGATTTATCTTCAAGAAATTGAACCGGTGCAAAGTTGCCCGTTTCGTCCTCGTCAGCAGAAAGATCGAATGCTTGATCTTGGCTGCTCATTCGCGCTTCCATTTGAAGCACTTCTTTCGTACTCACACCCAGCTCGCTGGCTACCGTTTGCACTTCTTCGTGGGTAAACCAACCAAGACGTTTTTTCGCTTTGCGTAAGTTGAAGAACAATTTACGTTGCGCTTTTGTGGTAGCAACTTTAACAATACGCCAGTTCTTGAGTACGAACTCATGAATTTCAGCTTTGATCCAATGTACGGCAAAAGAAACCAAACGAACGCCCACTGTTGGGTCGAAACGCTTAACTGCCTTCATTAGACCAATATTACCTTCTTGGATAAGGTCAGCTTGTGGCAAACCATATCCTGAATAAGATTTTGCAATATGCACAACAAAGCGTAGATGAGACATAACCAGCTTGCGTGCTGCTTCTAAATCTTCATCTTCACGAAGACGCACCGCTAATGCGCGCTCTTCTTCTGCAGTTAGCATATCAATACGACTTACAGCTTGTACGTAGCCTTCAATGCTACCGCTGTGAGGAACTGATAGTGCTAGGGATTGCAATTTATTGCTCATTATTCACCTCATTCTTTGCAACTTGATATTAGCAAAGTAACATCAGCCGCGCGAGACTTAATTGCGATGAGAAACCAAACCAGTTATTGGTATGTAGTACCCATCTTCTAAAGATCAAGACCACAATTGCAAAAAACAGTTCAATTAGTGTCTATCTCTTTCCAAATTTCTCAAACATTGCAAAACGAATTTATCATTACGCTACAACGCTCAATAAATATCACCGGAAGCTTCAAAGAAACATAAGTGCGAACCCAGAGGAAACAGCTTATCGAAGCAGATATTCACGGTATATGCCCATTATACATTCAAAATGTATATAAAACATGCCATTCATCTTTCAAAAAGTTATATCAAACTTAAATTCGGTCGTATTTTTGTTATATATCAACAAAACTACTTTACCCGCTCTCGAATACGCAGACTATTACAATTTTTCGATTGCTAGCATCGCTTTTTTACTTACAATGAGATATAAAATTTATGCCTTAAAAGCGCTCGGCGCTATAATAAATAACAAAATAAAATAAATAACAAAATAATAATAAAAACTTTCATTTTTTTACCGACTTCAATCGCGTTTTTACGCGGCGAGAGCAAAGAGGCACTCGATGTTCGCATACGTAGCAAGACAACCCATATTCGACGTAAATAGGAACGTTTACGCTTACGAATTACTTTTCCGAATAGGGGAAGACAATTGCTTTCCAGATATTCCGCCCGATGAGGCGACCTCAAAAATTTTAACGTCTACGCATTTAAGCTTAGGTATTGAAGAAATAACAGGTGATAAAAAAGCATTTATTAATTTTCACCGCGATACCTTGATGTACCGATTTCCTACCTCATTAGACGCAAGTAAAGTGGTTATTGAGATTGTTGAAACCGTTGAGGTAGATGACGCGCTTATTGCCGCATGCAAGCACATACGAGGGTTAGGTTACCCCATTGCACTTGATGACTATGATATGGAAGATAAGTGGGACGCTTTCGTTCCTTTTACCAGTATTGTTAAAATAGACATTACTGAAATTGCTCACGAAACTATTCCCTCATTAGTTAAACGCTTCAAATCGCACAATATCGAACTTGTGGCCGAAAAAATCGAAACCTACGAAGAATTTCACAAGTTTAAGGAAATGGGTTTCGACTATTTTCAAGGTTACTTCCTAGCTAAACCAGAAATTGTACGTCATCGCAAATTAGGCCCTAGCGCGCTTACCATGATGGAACTACTCACGTTAAGTAGCCAACCCAAGCTAAATTTTGATGAAGTAAATCGAATTATTGAGCGCGATCCATCCCTCACCTATTTGCTATTACGCTTCATCAATAATCCCCTTATTAATAAGCGAAATAAAATTACATCCCTCAAGCATGCGCTTAACTTTATGGGCGAAGTTGAAGTTAAGAAGTTTATCGCGTTACTTGCATTGGCTAATTTAAATGACGGTCAGCCTCAAGAATTGATGCAGATGGCCCTTGTACGGGCAAAATTTTGTGAGCTTGTGTTTATCTCTTTTAAAGAAAGCGAAAATCAACTTACCGGCTTTTTAACCGGTCTTTTATCTATGCTTGATGCCATGATGGAACAACACATCGACGAATTGGTTAGTAAGGTACCTATTAGCGATAATGTAAAAGACGCGCTTTGTGGTGAGCCTGGCGTATTGAAAGACTGTCTTACTTTAGCTAAGTATTTTGAAAGAGCGAACTGGGCAGGTATTAAAAAGTTTTCCGGCAAGTACAACATTCAGCAAACTTTGCTTCACGGTTATTATAATGAAGCGATGAAATGGGCACACCACGTACATGTTTCAGCGCAGGTAGAGAAAAAGTAATTCAGGAATGTACGTTCACTAATATGACTTGCATAATGTAATGCGCAAATTAACGCGATTTTCGTAAATGCATGTTATGGTGGTGCAAATTACAGTAATATTCGTTGATAATTGTTCAACGTGCCAGTAGGGAACTTGTATGTTCGCATTTATCGCTCGCCAACCGATTTTGGATAAAACAAAGGATGTATTTGCTTACGAACTTTTGTTTCGAGATGGCAAGGCTGGCGCGTACCCCGAGCACTCTCCTGAAAAAGCGCAATATATTTCTGAACACTTTCATCCATTAGGGCTAGATGACATTAGCGGTGAAAAGACCTCTTTTATTAACTTTTCCTCTGAAACCATTATTTCTCGCTTCCCTACCACACTGAACCCAGAATCGGTTGTGGTTGAATTGGCTGACAACCCTTTTGCTCAAACGGGCTTGTTAGAAGCTTGTCAGCACATAAAGCGCCTTGGCTTTCGTATTGCTATTGACGACCCTATGATGCTTAGTGCTAAGCATGAAATTCTACCCCTTGTTGATATCGTAAAAGTAGATCTCTCGCAAATTCGTTTCGAAAACATAGAGAAAAATATTCCAAGATTCCTAGATGCCAACGTTGAACTCATAGCTGAACAAGTTGATACGCAAGACCAATTTGCGACCAGCATGGATCTTGGGTTTGATTTCTTCCAAGGCTATTTCTTTGCCCAGCCAGAAGCACGCATACTTCGCCAATTGCCGGCTTCTAAAATGAACATCGTCGACCTTATCGGCGAGTGCTCAAACGATAATTTTGATATTGATAAAGTGAGCCAAATTGTTGAGCGTGATGCTGCACTAAGCTACCTATTGCTTAAGTTTATCAATAACCCACTGATTAATAAGCGCCATAAAATAACCTCACTTAAACACGCCCTTAATTATATGGGTGAAGTGGAGGTGAAGAAGTTTATCGCGCTACTCAGCCTCACCAACTTAGGTGATGATAAGCCGTTAGAGATTATTCATATGTCTTTGGTTAGGGCCAAGTTTTTCGATTTATTGTCGGCAAAGCGTGGCTTAAAAGCGAACCCGCCTATCGGCTTTTTAGTGGGGTTATTTTCATTGTTGGATGCGTTATTAGATCAGTCTATAGATGATGTGCTTAAACAACTCCCGCTATCAGAAGAAATAAATGACGCCATCTTAGGAAAGACAGCAGAATTCAACAGCTACATGGGCCTAGTACGCGCTTTTGAAGGAGCGCTGTGGATGAATGTGATTAAACAAGCAAAAGTACTGGATATCGATCAAAAGCAACTTCATATCCTTTACAATCAAGCCATTGTGTGGGGTAACGGTGTGAGAAGCGCTATTTCTACGCACTTCCCTCGCGCCCCTGTTCAAAGCTAAGCCTATCAAAGCTAAACAGTAAGATAACGCTTATTTGGGTTCTATTTGTCGTACATGACGCTGTACTGAAATAAGCGACCCAAGCAACCCTAATGTAATAGATAGCCCCAACATCGTTAATAACGCCGTTCCCGTTAGGCCCGTAATATTAAAGTCTTTTTGATACATAGCAGCAAAGGTTTGAATACTGCTATCCATCCACCATAGAATTATTATAACGGCAAACCAAGCCATAAGCCCACCTAGTAAGCCGTACCAAAAACCGGTATATAGAAATGGACGATGAATAAAGGCATCGGTTGCCCCTACTAGCTTCATCACTACTATTTCATCATGCTTATTAAGAATGTTCAGTCGAATAGTGTTACCTATAATCAGCACCACAGCGAAGAACAATAAAATGCCAATAAAGGTGACAAGGTCGCTGGCAATATCAATAACCGCATACAAGCGCTCCAACCATTCTATATCTAACTTACCTATATCAACCTCACGCTGCTGCTTTAGCTTATCGAGCAGTGTTTTAGCGGCATTCGGTGTGGCATGCTTATCAATGGGGGTCACTAACACAACATCGGGTAGCGGGTTACTTTGCAAATACGCAATAGCATCTCCTAACCCTGATAAATGCTGAAACTCTTTTAACGCATCATCTGCAGGTATAAACACCACAGAATCAATTTCTTCCCAAGTATTTAACCTAGCAACCAATTGCTGTGAACTGGCGGCTGATATATCGGGTTTCAAAAATAAAGAAATCTCTGAGGCTTGTTCCCACCCGGCGGTAATTTTCTCGGTATTTTTAACCATAATGTAAAGCGTGCTAGGAAGGGTAATACTTAAGCCCAACACACCAATAGTCATCAGTGAAGCCGCGGGCTGACGCCATAATTCGCCTAAGCTTGAAAGGGCTTGCCTTATATGGCTTACGAAGAACATCACAATAGATTGTACAAACCCTATTTTCCTAGACGACGCGCCTTGGCTTCTACCTTTAAATAGAATACTCATTGCCAGTTCCCATTTAAGTCATCAGTTAGCCCGTCGGTAATCATTTGGCCGTCTTTTAAAGTGAGTGTGCGATATTTCATTCGGGCAATTAGCCCTAAATCATGGGTAGCGATGAACACAGATACACCGGCTTGGTTGAAATCTTCAAACAAGCGAATAATTTCCATAGAAAGTTTCGGGTCAAGGTTTCCGGTAGGCTCGTCGGCAAGAAGTAAGGGAGGCTTGTTAACAACAGCGCGTGCTATACCAACCCGTTGTTGTTCGCCGCCTGATAACATAATGGGTAAGTTGCGGCTTTTATCTCGTAACCCTACCATTTCTAGTGCGGCATCGACACGCTTGCCAATTTCTTTGTGGGTGTACCCTTCTATCACAAGTGGAAGCGCCACATTGTCGAAAACCGACTTGTCCATCAACAATTGATGGCTCTGGAAAATCATGCCTATATCGCGACGAATGTAGGCAATATCTCTTCGGCTAATAGCATTGAGGTCATGACCGTTTATCAGTACACGACCTACTGTAGGGCGTTCCATAATACTGATAAGTTTAAGCAGCGTGCTTTTCCCTGCGCCAGAGTGGCCGGTAAGAAAAGCCATTTCTCCAGGGGCGATGTGAAAATCGACTTTACTCAACGCCCGTTGTCCACCGGGGTAGGTTTTGCTTACTTGCTCAAACTTTATCATGCATGTTCCCTACTACCCTATTCCCGTAATTAGCTATTAATGCTGTCTACTCGCCGCTATCAATTTCGCTAAATAGCGCATCAATAAATTCTTGACCGTCGAACTGGCGTAAGTCATCAATACCTTCACCAACCCCTATATATCTGATAGGTATACCAAATTTATCCGCAATTGAGAAGATAACACCACCTTTTGCGGTACCGTCTAGTTTGGTAAGGGTAATACCAGTTAAGCCAACCGCTTGATTGAATAACTTCGCTTGGCTAATAGCATTTTGCCCTGTACCCGCATCAAGGGTAAGCATGACTTCGTGAGGGGCATTAGGGTTCAGCTTTTTCATTACGCGAACCACTTTCTTAAGCTCTTCCATCAAGTTGTCTTTGTTCTGCAAGCGACCTGCGGTATCGGCGATAAGAATATCTGTTTTGCGGGATTTTGCAGCTTCTAGCGCATCGTAAAGTACTGACGCACTATCTGCGCCCGTATGCTGTGCAATAACTGGAATACTGTTTCGCTCACCCCATACCTGCAATTGCTCTACAGCAGCAGCCCTAAAGGTATCACCCGCTGCCAGCATTACTTTTTTGCCCTGCTGCTGGAACTGCTTAGCTAATTTACCGATGGTGGTAGTTTTACCTACCCCATTTACACCAACCATGAGAATAACGAAGGGGCCTTCATCGCTATTGTGGGCGTTAATGGCATCGCTCAGCGGTTCGTTAACCTTCGAGAGCATGCCCGCCATTTGCTGTTTCAGGATATCAAGCAAGGCTTCTGCGTCTTTAAGATCTTTACGGCTTGCACTATCCGTTAAGTGGGTAATGATTTTTTGCGTGGTATCCATTCCCACATCAGCAACCAATAATTGGGTTTCTAAATCTTCGTATAATTCATCATCAATTGCCTTGCCTTTGAAAAGGCTAACTAGGCCGCTACCTAAGTTTGCTTTAGTGCGAGACAAGCTTTCTTTAAGGCGCGAGAATAGTGATTTTTTCTCTTTTGGAGCTGGTGCTGCCTCAACTACAGGTGCAGTTTCCACAACGGGCTCGTTAGCAATGTCGGCTGCTTCTGCTTCTGCTTCTGCTTCTGCTTCTGCTTCTGCTTCTAAAACGCTAGCTGTTTGAATTGGAAATTCAACAGCAGGCGCTTCACTTTCTTGCTTTGATTCAAGTTCTTGAAATGGCGTTTCAAGCGATTTCTCGGCATTTTCACCATCATTTACTGACGCTGGCGAACTAGCTTCATCGGCTATTTCAACTGCATCTAACTTGTCAGGAACCACGCCCACTGGCGCAGCGTCTTCTTTCTCGACAGGTACTGACACCGGCTCATTTGCTACTGGTGCTGCGCTTTCAGCTAAATCGCTCTGGGCAGGGTCTATTGAAGCGCTATTGGCATCTTCCGATAGGTCACTACCGGCAGTGTCTTTGACCACTGGCGCGGCAGTGTCTTTGACCACTGGCGCGGCAGTGCTAGGTGGCTGCTCGGCGTCTGAAGTTTGTGATTCATCAGGTAAAACTGCGTTTTGATCAACTGACTTTTGATCTTGGTTTTCCTGTGCTTTTTGCTTATTTGCTTTTTTGTTCTTACCGAACCAGCCAAAAAGTTTCGACATTGTTAAGACAAATCCTTATAAATACTGGGCAATTTCGGCTACACTTGCCGAATATTGAATAACCCCATGATACCATTGTCAGCGACTATGAAGCGAGTTTCTCGCCCACTCAGGGCATCTTCAACTGCAAAAAAATCCTATTCTACCCACGCAAAAGCGAAAGGCGGACATATTCGCATTATCAGCGGTCAATGGCGGGGAAGAAAGCTACCGGTTCTCGACGCAGAAGGTTTACGCCCCACCACCGACCGAAATAAAGAAACCTTATTCAATTGGCTTATGCCTTATTTGAATGAAGCAAAGTGCTTAGATGTATTTGCAGGCTCGGGGGGCTTGGGATTAGAAGCGCTGTCACGCTATGCCCTTTCTTGTGATTTTATTGAATTAGATAAATCGGCAAGTGCACAGTTAAAAAAGAATTTGGCGTTATTGACGGCTAATAATGCACAAACTGCTAGCGTCCATCAGGGCGATGCCTTAGCAATACTCCCTACCTTTTCAGGTAAAAGCTTCGATATAATGTTTGTCGATCCGCCTTTTCACAAAGGGTTGGTAGCACCAACGTTATCGGCTATTGCCACTAATAACTTATTGTCAAACGACGGTGTGTTATACGTAGAGCACGAAGCGAACCTCGCGCCTTTTTCCCTGCCGGACCACTGGCAAATTATAAAAGAAAAGCGCACATCGGCGCTTTGCTATTATTTGATAAAGGCTGTGTGATAAAACTGCATTGTCTCACGATAAACGCGTTAAGCCCTTACTGCGAGAACATTAAGCCAAATCGAGACCGATATTCGAAATACCTTCTTCTAACGCAATCGCTTTTAGCGCATCAGCCGTGCTAGCAGGTGACTTTCCAGCTTCAACACAGTCAAGCAATGCTTCTTGCACTTCTACTTCAAACACCATAAGTGGGTGCTCTTTTACGGTTTCATCATCGGCTTCGCCGCTTTCTAACAAGTAAGCTTCTACGCTACCTTGAGAAAGCTTACTAACAACTACCGCACCTTGTGGGTCGTCGCCGGCAATAAGATTAAGCACAGCGGCCAACCCAATTGCGGCATCAATCGCGGGATACACGCCATAGGTATCAAAATCGCTAGTATCGGGCGTCGCCACTTCCACTTTTTCAAGTTGTACTGCAAGATTGAACTTACTTTTAGGTGCTTTAACCGACTCCCATACAAGATTGAGACAATTACGAATACCTTCTTTATCACCAAATTCGGTAACGTCACAGAACAGCTCGTAATTAGGGATCATTCGTTCAAGCAAGGCTGCGCTAAACGCAACTGCTTTGTATCCTTCAAGCATGCGCACACGCCCAAATGTATTAAGTTTTTGCTTTGCCATTAATTAGCTCCGGTGGCATGCATAAAGTATTGAGTAGCACCATCAAGAAGCATTTGAATGGCTATCATGACGAGGATCATCCCCATTAATCGTTCCATAGCAATAAGACCACGTTCGCCTAATAGCTTATGAAACACATTTGAAAACATCAAAATTACTGCACTTATTAACCATGCGGCGCCAAGCGCAAGTGCCCAGTCAGACATACGATCTGGGTTTTGGTTTGCCAGAAGAATGAGAGCCGCTAATGTTGAGGGCCCTGCAATCATTGGAATAGCCAGCGGCACCAAGAACGGCTCTTCGCCAACGGCGAGCCCGCTAGGGTTACCCGCTGACGGAAAAATCATTTTAAGCGCAATCAAAAATAAGATAATACCACCAGCAATGCTAACCGTTTCTTGTTCAACATTGAGGAAATTTAATACCGACTGGCCACTAAATAGGAATAAAAATAAAATTCCTAAAGCAAACAGTAACTCTCTGATAAGAATCATTTGCCGTCTTCGGGGCTCTATTAACTTTAAAACCGACATGAACACAGGCAAATTGCCAAGAGGATCCATGATCAAGAATAACATGACGGCTGCTGACCAAGTATCCATTTTTTCTTATTCTCCAATAACTTGCTGGGTATCACCGACTGCAAGAATACTTTTTATATCTATCATTTTCTGCATTGTACAAAAAAGCATTCGTAATTTGTCAATTTTAGGCTTAAATATTAACTATAACGCTTTGAAAACGTTACGGACAAAAATACATCTAGTGCAAAGCTTTAAAATTGAGCTATTCTCATAATTCTGTATTGAGTCATTTTATTATTACTATGTACATCAATAATTGAGCGCACCGAGGTATCGCAGCGGTAGCGGCGCTTACAACGAGAGTAAATTTAAAAAATAACGTTGGGAACCAGCAGAATGAGTTTGATGACTGTAAAAGAAGTAGCGGCCTATTTAGGTGTTCAGGAAGTAAGAGTAGAACGCTTAGAAAGAGAAAGCCTATTGGTGGCAAAAGAAAAAGACACTGACGGTAATGCCTTGTTTGATAGCGCAGATGTAGAGCGCTACAAAGTGCTTGCTGAGCGCTTAGGCGGTATTTAACTGCCCGCAAATATTTATCTGAACAGATAAACTGAATTAAGTGATGTCGCCACCTTAGGGTGGCGACATCCGTTTACGACTTATTTAAAGTCTTGAAGCATTCTTGCAATGCTTCGAATTCCTTTGGCTGTTGCACCTACTGGCATTTCTGCTGTTGCGCCGCCATGATAAGCCGCCGCTAAATCTAAGTGCACCCAACCTTTTCCTTCGGGGTTTACAAACCGTGATAAAAAGCCTGCCGCATTAGAGGCACCGCCGCCACCGCCGCCTTTCATTGGTCGGCTGTTTGCGGTATCTGCAAAGGCAGATGGGCAACGATCGGCATGAAACGATTCAATCGGTAGAGGCCAAAAACGTTCGTTTTCAGCAGTCGCCGCCGCTAGCATTTGCGAACGGGCATGGTCATCCATTGAAAATACTGCGTGGTAATCAGAACCTAGCGCCACCACTGCTGCCCCGGTTAATGTGGCTGCATCAATAATTAATGGCGCGCCCGTTTCGGTTGCTGCCATTAACCCATCAGCCAATACCAAACGTCCTTCCGCATCGGTATTAACGACTTCAACAGTCACACCATTTTTATAGGTAAGTACATCACCCAATTTATAAGCATGCCCACTAATTAGGTTTTCTGCACAGCATAAAATGAGCTTTAAACGCTTACTAATGCCTTGGCTAATGGCCAAGCCTAGTGCACCGGTTACGGTAGCGGCGCCGCCCATATCGCATTTCATATCAAGCATACCTTCACTTGATTTAATGCTGTAACCACCACTGTCGAAGGTTATACCTTTTCCAACCAGAACCGCTTCAACAGGGGCATCAGGATCACCCGTTGGGTTGTAGTCTAGCTCTAACATCACAGGCGGGCGTTCACTGCCTCTGCCCACGTTATAAATACCTGTCCAACCAGCATCTTTTAATTCTTCACCCACTGTCATGGTATAAGACACATGCTCTTTACCTAATTCAGACAACCAAACTGCTGCACGCTGAGCTAGGGTTTCAGGGCTTAAATCTTCAGGCGTATCGTTCACTAACTGACGAGTAAATAGTAAAGCAGCGTAGTTTTGCTCTAGCCACTGCTTGTCGTCGTTGTCTGCCCATTTGATAGTTGAAGGATTGCGCGCTCGGGTAAAACTTAACGCGAAAGCCCATTGTTGCTCTTTGGTCCACTCGCCTGTTAAGGCCACTTCGGGAATATTTAACCCATCAAGCTTACGCGCCACTTGCTGAATGGTACGTTCATTCTTTCCAGCCTGGCTGCTATCACCATCAGATAGATGGATCACTGCACCATTTTCAGCAAAAGAGAGCTTAGTATTTTCTCCCCACGCACTATTGGCTTTATCTGAGGATAAGCTTACGGTAAATTCTGCCATTACGTTTTAATCCTTATATATTTTTGCGTTTCATTGCTGGGGTAGATGTTTAGTTCTAGCAACGCAATGCATGTAAATTCATGTCGTTATAGGCCAATTGTTATGTTTTTTTCGCCATCACTACTACGTGGCACCTTAATTAAACGCTATAAACGGTTTCTTGCCGACGTAGAACTTGAAGACGGCTCAATAGTGACTGCACATTGCCCTAATACGGGGGCGATGACAGGATGCGCCGAACCCGGCTACACCGTCTATTTGAGCGAGTCAGACAATCCTAAGCGAAAGTTAAAATATACTTGGGAGCTTGCCCAAACCTTCGAAGGCGATTTCATTGGCATTAATACTCACAATGCTAATAAATTGGTGGCAGAGGCACTAAATAACAAGGTCTTGTCTGCATTTTCTGATATTAATCATTGGAAAGCTGAAGTAACACCGCCTGGCGGTAATAGTCGTTTCGACTTTGCCTGCGGTCAAGATGACGCTCTTGAGTATGTTGAAGTGAAATCTGTCACTCTGGCGCGGGGAAACCAAGGATATTTTCCTGATGCGGTAACCGCCAGAGGTGCAAAACATTGTTTAGAACTTGCAGAACTCTCTCAACAAGGTATAAGTACCTGCTTATTATTTTGTGTTCAGCATACGGGAGTGCATTCTGTACAAGTAGCGCGAGATATTGATCCTGTTTACGCCGACGCCGTAAATACCGCGGTCGCATCAGGAGTTAAGTTCCTCGCAGCAAGCTGTTCAATTGATGAACAAAAAATAGTTATAAATCAAACACTACCAGTAAACGTGTGAAAAATAGGTTGATTTTTTTCATTTCGCCTTCATATTTGCGCCTTGTTTTACTGGAAGAACGTGAAATACGTAAACTAGTAACAGTGCTGACTTATAATCAATATCATCAGCATAATAATTACATAGACACGAGCAATTGCTTGTAATGAACGGCTTTGATTTAGTTAATCGATTCATTCAGGACAAGATGGATGTCGTAGTGTAGGAGATGTGGCAGATGCCAACAGGAAAAGAGACAAAATCCCTAGGGCTATTAGCACTAGCAGGATTGCAGCCGTACCAGGCTACCGCTGACGAAGAGTACATGGGCGAGCCGCAAATGGAGCACTTCCGTTTACTGCTTAAAGCATGGCGCAACCAACTTCGTGAAGAAGTTGACCGCACCGTTACGCACATGAAAGACGAAGCAGCAAACTTTCCAGACCCGGTAGACCGCGCTGCGCAAGAAGAAGAGTTCAGTCTTGAATTACGAACTCGCGACCGCGAACGTAAATTGATCAAGAAGATTGAGAAGACGCTTAAGCGTATTGAAGAAGATGACTTTGGTTTTTGTGACCAATGTGGCATTGAAATCGGTATTCGTCGCTTAGAAGCTCGTCCTACCGCCGATTTATGTATCGACTGTAAGACCATGGCAGAAATCAAAGAAAAGCAACTACAGGGTTAATAAACCTTCGTAGTAAGTTACACGCCTCTTAGTGTTTACTATAGGGGTGTGTAACAGTATTTCTATTAATGCCTTCTAAAATCGACTCCTCACCTCTATATGTCGGCCGCTTCGCGCCTTCGCCGTCAGGGCAACTTCATTTCGGCTCTTTAGTTACCGCGCTCGCTAGCTACCTCGATGCACGTTATTTTAACGGGCAATGGTTAGTTAGAATGGAAGACATTGACGCACCTCGATGTTTACCTGGTGTCGATAGCGATATTTTGCATACTCTTGAATGCCATGGCCTTCACTGGGATGGTCCCGTTTTATATCAACAACAGCAGCATGCAAGGTATCAGGCAAAACTTGATAGCCTGCTAGCAGACAACTCAGCCTACTTTTGTGCCTGTACTCGCAAGCAAATAAAAGCAAATGGCGGGCACGATAATCACTATTGTCGAGAACTAGGCCTAACCGCTCAGGCAGTGTCCGAATCAGCGCCAAATACCCGAGGCTTAGCAATTCGTTTAAAACTCGATTGCCACTTAAGTGCCTTCGATGACGGTATTATGGGCAGGGTCGATAAAACAGGGGCAATATCTAAAGCCCATTCAACATCCACTGATTTAACTTCATCTAGCTTTGCCGAAGCGGAACAACACAGAGACAAAAGCAGTAGCAGAAGCGACGATGGCTCAATAAGCGCTGGCGAAGTATCACCATTAAGCGCAGCACCAGAAGATGTTGTGATTAAACGCAGCGATGGGCTTTTCGCCTATAACTTTGTAGTAGCATTAGACGATGAATATCAGGGTGTAACAGACATTATTAGAGGCAGCGACCTTTTAAATGTCACCCCGCTCCAACGCGCTATTTATCGTTCATTAGGCTGCAATGTGCCACAATATGGGCATATTCCGGTTGCGGCTGTGACGCCAGGGCGAAAGTTGAGTAAACAAAATCATGCTGCCCCCATTAACAACAAGAATGTGCTGGAAAATATCGTTAATGGCCTGTCTTTTTTAGGCCAAGGTGACTATCACGCGAACGAATTTGAAAATGCCACACAACTGCTTACTATGGCAATATCGCGCTGGGATAGGAAATTAGTACCTAAAATAGCCGAAATTATTGTGGGCGAGCACGAATCCACTTATTATAGCCATCCTTTATAACCTTCGGAGACTTCACCATCATTCATCGTGTTTTCAATTCTGTTAAGCGAGCCTTTACTAAGGAACATACCGCTGACAATGTACTAGAGCCTCGTGTTATGACTCGTGGGGAGCACGGCATCTCTCGCGAAGACGTGAGCCCTAATGCGTTGAAAGTCATGTATCGCCTTAACGGAGCAGGCTTCGAGTCCTATTTGGTCGGAGGTTGTGTTCGCGATATTTTGATGGGACATGAGCCAAAGGACTTTGATGTGGCCACCAATGCCACACCGGAACAAATTAAGGGGCTATTTAGAAATTGCCGTTTAATTGGCCGTCGTTTCAGACTCGCTCACATTGTATTTGGTCGTGAAGTAATAGAAGTAGCCACTTTTCGTGGCCATCACAGCGAAGAGCCTGAGGCCAAAGAAGTACCGAAGAACAAAGCAGTGTCGAAACGAGATGCCCATGGGCAACTGGTCAGAGATAATGTTTTTGGCAGTATTGAAGAAGATGCCGAGCGCCGCGATTTCACATTTAATGCCATGTACTACAGTGTGGCTGATTTCACGGTAAAAGACTTTGCGAATGGCCTAGAGGCAATTGAAAAGCGTGAAGTACGTTTAATTGGCGACCCTGAAGTTCGTTATCGTGAAGATCCAGTTCGAATGCTTCGCGCCGTGCGTTTTGCGACTAAGCTTTCAATGCGTATAAGCGACGACACTGCTGCACCAATCAAGCAGCTCGCAAGCTTGCTAAATAATATTCCGGCCGCTCGACTATTCGAAGAAACCTTAAAGCTGTTCTTATCTGGTCAAGGTGAGAAAACCTTTTTGATGCTGCGAGAATACGGCTTAATTGCACCTTTATTCCCGCAACTTGCGCCGTTTATCGAAGACGAAAACAGCCGTGAAATGCAGTTTGTACGAAAAGTACTGCAAAACACTGATGAAAGAATTAATAACGATCAACGGGTAACACCCGCATTTTTGTATGCCGCATTACTTTGGTATCCGTTAGAAGAACGCGCGCAAATTATGCAGGCAGAGTCTGGCCTAAGCGCCCACGATGCTTTCAACCTTGCATCAACTGAAGTGATTGCGAAGCAAACCCAGCGCATTATGATCCCTAAGCGTTTTTCCACAGTCATTCGAGACATTTGGATTTTACAGCAACGCCTTCCTAAGCGTTTTGGCCGTCGTGCCTTTCAGCTGTTAACCCACCCTAAATTTCGTGCCGGTTACGATTTTCTATTAGTTCGCGGGCAAGTTGAAGGCGGAGCCCTATTGGAGCTAGCCCAGTGGTGGACGCATTTTCAGCACGGCGAACCTGGTAAGCAAAAGAAAATGTTAAACGACTTACGTCGCCAAGAAGGTGATGGCCCCAAACCAAGAAAGCGTAAACGCCGTCCAGCATCGAGAAATACTGATGCATAAAGAGCACGTTTATATTGGTATTGGCAGCAACCTAGGCGACCCTGTTCAACATGTTGAAGACGCCTTTATTGCGCTGGGTCTACTTGAAGGTACTCGCGTGCTTACGTGCTCATCACTGTATTCTAGTAAGCCTATGGGTCCGCAAGACCAACCGGATTACATTAACGCGGTATCGCTAATTGAAACTACGCTAGCGCCAGATAAATTGCTAAGTGCATTACAGCGTACCGAACACGATTTTGGTCGAGAACGTAAAGGGCAGCGATGGGGCGCAAGAACGCTCGATTTGGACATTTTACTTTACGGTAGCCAAACAATTTCTACGCCTGATCTTACCGTGCCACATATTGGCATGTCTGAACGTGAGTTTGTGCTAGTTCCTCTCTTTGAAATAGCTCAAACTATGGTCATGCCTGACGGAAAACCCATCTCTCACTGGGTTGCTAAATGCTCACTTGATGGCCTTAAACGCCTGCGCGCTTCCATTTAGCTTCAAAATCCGTATAGTTCGCCACATTACTCTTTCCCTGGAAGGTTGCTATGAAGAAAATTACTGTTTCTGGTTTGCTTAAGAAGAAGCAAGCCGGCGAAAAAATTACCTCACTAACAGCTTACGATGCCAGCTTTGCTAAAATGTTTGATGAGCAAGGTATTGATGCCTTACTAATTGGCGATTCGCTAGGTATGGTCCTTCAGGGAGAAAGCGACACCTTACCGGTGACCATCGAAGATATTGAGTACCATACGCGCAGCGTAAGGAAAGGTACCGAACGTGCCTTCGTGTTAGCAGATATGCCGTTTATGTCCTACGCGACACCAGAACAAACTTTTATGAATGCAGCTAAGCTCATGGCAGCAGGTGCGAGCATGATTAAAATGGAAGGCGGTAGCTGGTTATGCGAAACCATTCAGGGTTTGAATTTGCGTGGCGTGCCTGTATGTGGTCATTTAGGGCTCACGCCACAGTCGGTCCACGTTTTTGGCGGATTTAAAATACAGGGCCGTGAAGCCGACAAAGCAGAAAAACTGCTAGCAGAAGCGAAAGCGCTTGAAGCTGCAGGTATTCAGCTACTCGTGCTAGAGTGCGTACCGTCTTCATTAGGCAAAGCCGTAAGCGAAGCATTGACTATACCGGTAATTGGTATTGGCGCTGGAAATGATACAGATGGCCAGATACTGGTAATGCATGACATGTTTGGTATTAGTGCCAACTACATGCCTAAGTTTTCAAAAAACTACCTTGCCGAGACGGGCGATATGCGCAAGGCGGTTCAGCAGTATATTGCAGAAGTACAAAGTGGTGCCTTCCCGTCCCCTGAGCACAGCTTTGAGTAACGAGGTTTAAATATGAAGGTTGTTGACGACATTGCGTCATTACGAAAACTAACTACTGAATGGAAATTCAGTGGTAGCACTGTTGGGTTTGTTCCCACAATGGGAAACCTACACAACGGGCACTTAAAACTCGTTAAACGCGCCAAGGCACATAATTCCCGAGTGGTAGTGAGTATTTTTGTTAACCCTATGCAATTTGGTGCTAATGAAGATTTAGATGCATACCCACGTACCATTGAAGAAGACAAAGCCAAGCTTATTGAAGCGGGTGTTGATGCAGTATTTTTACCCAGCGTTAGCGATATGTATCCAGGCGGGGTTGAACACCAAACGGTAGTAGAAGTACCCGACATTTCGGATATTCTATGTGGTGCAAGTCGTCCCGGGCATTTTCGCGGTGTAGCCACGGTAGTGAGCAAATTATTTAATATGGTTCACCCCCATGATGCTTTTTTCGGGGAAAAAGACTTTCAGCAATTGCAGGTTATTCGCACCATGGTGCGCGACCTTTCTATGGGCGTAACCATTCATGGCATCCCCACCGAGCGTGATGTATCTGGCTTAGCCTTAAGCTCGCGTAACGGTTATTTAACTGATGAGCAACGTCATACTGCGGCTACTATTTACAGTGAAATGACATCACTGAAAGCCCGTATAGAAGCAGGCGAAAGAAACTATGTCGCATTAGCGGCAGACCTCGCAGACATCCTAACCGACTCAGGCTTTAAAAATGACTATGTGCATATTGTTAATGCTCAAAGTCTAAAGCCTGCGAAAGAAACCGATGCACACTTAGTTATTTTAGTGGCGGCGTTTCTGGGTAACACCCGTCTTATCGATAACCTCCAAATTCACGTTTAGGTATCGGTGTAGGCATAGGTGTTAGCATAGGTATAAGCTCAGACATAGGCGCTGGTATTGATAACGCGCTTTAAACCATACGTTATCAATTACCACCACAAAAAAAGCCCCCGTATTCACATGCGGGGGCTTTTTTTGTATCTGTTTTTATCTGCTAGTAATGCGTCTTTCTAATAACCTAAATAGTCAGCCCGATTTATCAGGCAACAGGTATCGTCTCTATCATCTTCACCAACTCTTTATAAAGTTTAGTGCCGGTAGCAATGACGTGCTGCTCGTTAAGTATATTACGTAAATCCTGTGTGCTGGTAAGTGGGTTCGCTAGCACCACCCTAAATACAGTAATACAGTTAGTGGGGTATTCTGGCGCTTCTAAGCGCGTACGAGAGACAAAAGACTTCCCTGCCTCCCGTTGCTGCTTCTGTACAATTACAGTTAGCCTATCAAGCTTCTCGTTAATCTTATCTTTAGTGGCTTCATCCGCATGTTTAAGCTTTTCTTGCAGGCCAGCGGGACAAACTCGATACGTTAGCAATGAGAGTGTAGGTGACGTAGTCAGTTCAAAGTCAGGGTGCTTTGCAATCATATCGGCAAAGGTGCCTGCTTTTTCGATGCTTCTGTCGATTAATAGCTCATAGCCCCTGCGCCCAAAGATATGCATGGCAGAATATACCATCATGGCCATGCCGTTACGCGAACCTTCAAGCGTAGTCGCACCTAAATCTTTAGAGCCTGCACGCAGAATGTATTGTGCATGATGGCGCACTGCATTGGCATCTTCAGGATTTTTGAACAGCGCCATACCTGCGCCCATTGGCACATACATTTGTTTATGGGCATCAATTGTGACCGAGTCAGCACGTTCAATGCCTTTCAAGCGGTGTTTATATTGCGATGAAAACAAGGTTGCCCCACCCCACGCGGCATCCACATGGAACCAGCATCCTAATTCTTTGGCTACGTCAGCCAATTCGTTAAGCGGGTCGACATGCCCTGTTTCCGTAGTACCACCAACGCCAACAATGGCCAGTAACTTATTGCCTTCTTCCTGATAACGTTTACCCGCGGCGAGTGCTTTTTCAGGGTCGAGAGTTTGATTCGGCGCAGGTAATGATAATAATTGATCGCGACCTAACCCTAACGCATCCACCGCTTTTGATAAGGAGTAGTGCCCACGCTTACTACACATAACGCCAAGATGATTAATATCGTGGAAACGATAAGCCGCAGCAAGTCCTGCTTTTGCTACACCGGCAAACCCCTCTTGCGGGCCCAAAATCTTATTTCTAGCGACCCACAAAGCGGTAATATTGGCAATAGTTCCACCAGAACAAAAGGCGCCTAAAGAGCGTTTGGCGCTGTGTAAGTGACTATCGTAGAAGTCTTTCGATTCGTCATAAACGAGATTATGCATCATGCCTAGCACTTGACGCTCAAGTGGCGTGAATGCCTTTGAGGTTTCTATTTTCACTAGGTTCTGATTAAGCCCCACCATCAACTTAGACAGGGGCAAATGAAAATAGGGAAGCGCTGAGGTCATATGACCAATAAACGTAGGCGAATAGGTATTTACCGAATGGGCAACCAATTTATCGAGTAAGCTTTCAGCATGGGTTGAAACAAACTCTGGCGATTCAGGTACTTTTGAATCTGAGAAGTCTTTCTCAATTTCTTCTAGCGAGGTTTTTTTGGTAACAACGTGCTGCGACAAAAAATCTAAGATATTGTCAGATAAATGCTGTTCAATTTGAGCCATCTTTGAGTCTTTGTGTTCAGGCTTGGTAAAGACCCTAAACAAGTGCTCTAGACTAACTTGCGCTTCACCCACTCAACCGACCTCACTTTGAAATGACTCTTTTTCAAGAAAATACAACCCAACTTCGTTGCTTACGCTGAAAGCAATCATAATACTTTCAGGGTCACGAACTTTACCTCAGATTGCCCACTTCGCCAAGCGTATCCCGATGATTTGACCGTGTATCAGTACAAGATATTTTGTGGTGATAATTCACTATCAATACAGTGAAGTAACCTAAACTTCTCAAATTATGACGGGTAGTGCTATATTTTGCCTATACATACGAATAAAAATAAAGGCTGTAATGTGCCAATAAGAGCCGTAAGTAAAACCGTGTCTATTAATGATATCGTACCCTACTTTCAACCTATCATGGATTTAAGGTCGAAGCGTGTGTGGCGTTACGAGTGCTTAGCGCGTTTAATTACTGCCGAAGACAAAACCTTTTTGCCTAGCGAATTTCTCTACCTAATTGAACGGGAGCAACACGTTAAGGCACTTACCGAAGCCATGTTCTGCCAAAGTGCCCGTTACTTTCGCCATGTACAAGTACCTTGGAGTATTAATATAAGCGCGCGAGATTTACTAAACGACAACCTGGCTGACACGCTACTTTCCCATTTAACAAATTACCCAAACCCAGAAAGAGTCAGCATTGAGATAAGTGCTGCCAGTGCATTAACCCACCCAGCGTTAATGCAAGCGTTTGTTGAGAGAAGCGCTGAGGCAGGGCTTGGCGTTTTCTTAGATAATGTGGGTGAAAACCCCGGCAACATTAATGCAATATTAAATATGCCGATTAAAGGCATTAAGTTAGCCGGTGGCTTGATAAGCCACTATGAACAAGACGAAGCGGTGCAGGATTACGTCGATAATTTGCTCGAACTGTGCCAAGCGCGCGCTATTAGCGTGGTAGCAGAACATATTGAAACAGATTTACTGCTTGAAAGTGTAAACAAACTGCCCATTCAGTACGCGCAAGGTTATGTCTTTAGCCCTCCGCAACCGAATACCCCCCATCACTAGCCGCGGGTAGCTGTTCTCAACTATTCTACGCCCCGCCATCGGCCTCTTCTGAATAGCAATTAAGCGACCAGCAGTGTTGGCCGCTAGCGCGATATTTGCGTTCAAATGGGGTCATGGCATTATCAGACGTAATTTCAGTTAAATTCGACACCAAGCCGTAATGCGTAGCAGCTTGAGCAAACTCCATTAAGTAAACCAACCAATTACTACGCACTTCAATATTCGGAGTGATCGCCATTAAATCGGCCATGGCAGCACTACCATGCCAGCGCTTTTGCACCTGGGTTTTCTTCGGATAAGGGTTTGGATAGAACAAGCAATGCTGGCTTACCTTCCAATTTGCCCTATTAACCAAACGCCAAAAGTCATTCACATCGGCGCGAATAACCCGATAATTATCTTGCCCCGCTGAATAATGCTGATGTTTGTCCACCCGCTGCGCCGATTTATCTAAGCCAATAACACGGCAATCAGGGTTCGCTTTAGCAATATTTGCTGTGCTTTCACCCACGCCACAGCAAGAGTCTAAAATAATATCGCCGGTAAACCCGTCAAGCCATTCGGTTGCTTCATTGAAGGCGAGCTGCGTATGCTCGCCAATGGGGCGCTGATTTTCAGACGACTTATAACGCTTTACTAAATCATCGAGCTTTTCGTGCACACCTTCTTGATTCGTTGTGATGCTTCGGGAGTTGCCGCTAGCCATTAGCTACGTATTCCTTTGCCTGTTTTCAGTAGGTAATAAGCAACAGCGAACAGCACAATATTAAAGCCCACTAGTAGTGCTAACGATAAGGTAACGTCAACATCTGAAACACCTAAGAACCCGTAGCGGAAACCATTCACCATATACACAACAGGGTTGGCCTTGCTCACCCACTGCCAAAACTCTGGTAATAAGCTAAGTGAATAGAATACGCCGCCAAGGTAGGTTAACGGGGTTAATACGAAGGTAGGTACAACACTAATATCATCGAAAGTTTTTGCAAAAATGGCGTTAATTAGCCCTGCCGTTGAAAACAATGATGAGGTCAGTAGTACGGTAAGAATAATGATACCGATATGGTGTATCTGTACATCAACAAAGAACAGCGATACCAAAGTAACAATAATGCCAATTAGCACTGCCCTTGCTACACCGCCCCCAACGAAGCCTAGAATAATCACCGACGTGGGCACCGGAGAAACCAATAACTCTTCAATGTTACGCTGAAATTTCGCACTGAAAAAAGACGACGAAACATTTGCGTATGAGTTGGTGATAACCGACATCATGATCAAGCCTGGAACAATAAACTCCATGTAAGAAAAGCCGCCCATTTCGCCTATTCGGTTACCGATAAGGCTACCGAAAATCACGAAATACAAACTCATGGTAATAGCCGGTGGAACTAAGGTTTGGATCCAAATGCGTAAAAAGCGAGTGCACTCTTTTATCCAAATTGTAGTCAGCGCCACATAGTTTTGCTTGAACCAGCCAATCTTTTCGTCAGACTGTGTGTTTGCCTGTGAATTCATGTTTAACCCTCTGCCTTTGCCGTTTCAACCAAACGCACAAACAGCTCTTCTAATCGGTTTGATTTATTGCGCATACTCAATACTTGAATACCTTGTTCGGTCAACTGAGCAAAAACAGGGTTTAACCCTTCTGCCTTTTCCACATCGACTTCCAAAGTATGGTCGTCAAGTAGACGACTTTCGTAACCTGTCAAAAGCGGCTTTTGCTGACCAAGGTTAATGTCCAGCACGAACGTTTCTGTGTTCAACTTCGACAATAAGGCCTTCATGCTGGTGTTTTCCACAATGGTGCCTTTGTTAATAATGGCAATGTTGCGGCACAGCATTTCTGCTTCTTCTAGGTAATGCGTCGTTAAGATAATGGTAATACCTTGGCGGTTAATCTCTTCTAAGAAGCCCCACATTGAACGACGGATTTCTATATCTACGCCAGCGGTTGGTTCATCAAGTATTAATAAACGAGGCTCGTGCATAAGGGCGCGGGCAATCATTAGCCTGCGTTTCATGCCACCTGAAAGTTCACGCGCTCTGGCATCGCGTTTTTCCCATAAATCGAGCTGAGCTAAATACTTCTGAGCCCGTTCTTTCGCAATACTTCGGGGCACGCCGTAATAACCCGCTTGGTTGAGCACAATTTGCATCACGGTTTCAAACTGATTGAAGTTGAATTCCTGTGGCACTAGGCCAATACATGCTTTGGCTTGCTCTTTTTGGGTATGAAGGTCGTAACCAAAAATCGATACCTTGCCATCGGTTTGATTAACCAAAGAACTGATAATACCGATAGTGGTAGATTTACCCGCGCCATTCGGCCCAAGTAAAGCGAAAAAGTCCCCTTTATCAACAGTGAGATCTACGCCTTTAAGTGCCTGTACGCCACCTTTATACGTTTTGGTTAAGCCTGATATATCCAACGCTTTCATGTGCTACCCGTAAGTTGCTCGTAATTTGATGCCTCCGTAAATGGAGTGCTTTGTAAATCGAGTGCTTTGTAAATCGAGCGCCCTGTAATTCGAGGGCCCTGTAAATCAAATAATCTATTAAATCAGTTTGCCGCCAGTTGACGTGACTACCCATCTGCCATAATACACCGGCAACGGTAATACTATGACGGTATACCTACCGTAAGCGTGTTTTAAGCATAGTGCTGGCATATGCTAGTAATTCAACCCTTGCCGTAATAGGGGTATTCAACACCCATTTCACTCATGCTATCACTAATTCAAAGACGAAATATAAAAGGGGGTAATTATGTCACACTTATTATCCCATCTGCCTGCCACTCTCCTTATCTTGCCGATTATTTTACTGTTTTTGTCGATTTTTTTATTGAAGCCTCAATGCATTCTTTTATCGATATTGAACATTTCTGCCCTGTCTTTTACCGACTGTTTCACAGACGATTCAGGGTGCTAAGGACTTTCGCGGCCAAGCAAAAATAAGAAGAGAACGAGATAAAGAAGACGGAACCGACGGTGGGAGGTATAAAAAAGCACTGCACCTAGTTGGGGGTTAGGCACAGTGCAAGGGGTTGGCGTACCAAAGTGAGTCATACTTGAGTCAATCTGTCTTCCCAAGCACAGGTATAGTTAACCAAGCAGACAAGGCAATATCAGGGCACAATAATGGAAAAGCTATTTTGTTTAATGGCAAATATGGCGAAAAGCGGGCGACTTTATGGAATTTGCGTCGAACTCAGGCACGCGCGCTTTTGCCAAGGTATAGTAGTGCCAAGAATGATTGAGAGTAGATCCCATGCCTAAAACAATTGCGCTAGTAGAAGATGATGCCGCTATAAGAGAAAACTACCTTGTTGCCCTAAGAGCGCAAGGCTACAAGGTTAATGCGTTTGAAGACCGACCCTCGGCAACTCAGGCGTTTAACGAAGCATTGCCAGATTTAGCCATCATTGATATTGGTCTAAAAGAAGAAATGGAGGGCGGTTTTTTGCTATGTCAGCAGTTGCGAGGTTTGTCGCCCACCTTGCCTATAATCTTTTTTACCGCCAGAGACAACGACGTAGATACCATTAGCGGGCTTCGCATGGGTGCTGACGACTACTTAACTAAAGATATCAGCATGGCTCACCTACTTGCCCGTATCGCCGCGCTTTTCAGACGAAGCGATTTAATGTCAGCCCCTGTCAAGCAAAAAGACGAGCTTCGTATAGGCGGGTTAAAAGTTGATGCCTCTCGTATGACAGTAAGTTGGAGCGGCGAACCTGTCGCCCTGACAGTGACAGAATTTTGGATGCTACACGCGCTGATTAAACACCCAGGCCACGTTAAAAGCAGACAACAATTAATGGATGAGTCGCGCATGGTAGTAGACGACACCACCATTACTTCTCATATAAAACGTATGCGTAAAAAATTCATTCAATTAGACCCACAATTCGACCACATAGATACCGTTTACGGTATGGGATATCGATGGCAGTTGTAGGGTATTGCTAATATGCGGTTAAGGTTCTCCATACGCTTACAGCTGCTTGTGTTGTCGCTGTTCTTTTTTGCCATTCCCTACCTTGGCTATAATTACGTATGGGAGCTAGAGCAATACCTTCGCACAGGTCAAGAGCAAACCATGATAGGTACGGCGAGGGCGGTAGCAACAGCGCTGCATGAACGCCCTGCGTTATTCGACAGCGAGTCTGCCTATTTAAAAGACGTACGCCCGGGCACTGATTTATACGCCCCGCCCATTCCTTATCCTATTCAGCTTGACGGTGAACTAAACGATTGGCAACAAGTTGACGACTTGCTTACCCACTATGGCGCTAATGAAATTGTTGAGCGCTTTACTAACCTTCATACTAACGACGAAAACCAGGGCGCAGCTAGCGTGAACAAAGGCACAGATAAAACGATTAGCCTCTCTTTCGAGCATATGGTAGGCCGATATGATCAGTTTCTGTATGCCATGTTTAACGTCACCGACGACGCCTTGTTGTGGCGACAGGCAAATAGTTTAAGTGTGGAGCGGGGTGACCATTTACTTATTGCTATGCAAACCCCAGCAGGTCACTTAGCACGATACGTAGTAGCCCCTTACGAAAGTGGCTGGGTAAATGCGTTTAAATTAGCTGAGTCTGGCACAACAAATCGCGCGGTGGAAAATGCGTTAAGTATTCAAGGTCGCTGGCAAGAAACCGCTACTGGCTACAATATTGAACTTCGCTTTCCTCTTTCCATGACCTCTGGCGCACTCGCCTTTGCCATTGTCGATGTGGACGACCCGGTAACCAGGCAAAAACGCTACGCCATTGGCACCGCTAACACCAACAACATTGATGAACTAGGTACGGTGGTAACCCCGTCACCTGAAATTGAGCGCATATTAGCAGGGCTAAAATATGCCGACTCACGCGTATGGGTGATAGATAATCACAAGCGGGTATTGGCGCGAGCAGGCGATATACAAACGGCCTCAGGGCTAAATACTGCCAAAAGAGAAGCAAGCGAAAACCCGGTATGGCGCTGGGTAGAAACCCATTGGCTACTGCCCTTGTATTACCATATTCTCACTAAGCCACCGGCCGATTTTGTGGATGAACTAGAGGATGCTTATGCGTTGGCGGGCCGAGACATTGGCCTAGCCCTTAATGGTCAACCGGATTCATTATGGCGCTTAACGCCAGATAACAAAGCCGTGGTAGTGTCTGCTGCTTACCCTATCTTTATTGAGGGCGCGGTAATGGGCGCAGTGGTGGTGGAGCAAACCACTAACGGTATACGCACATTAAGAAACCGAGCGTTAGAGCAGCTATTCCACGTTATTTTGGCAGTAATGTTACTGGGCACGCTAGGTTTATTGCTTTTCGCGAGCAGAATATCCAACCGTATTAGGCGGCTTCGAGACAACACCGAGGCAATTATTGATGCTAACGGTAAAATTGTAGGCAAACTGCCTATTGCCAAAGAGGGTGATGAAATTGGCGATCTGTCGCGAGCGTTTTCTGATGTTTTATTGCGACTACAGCAATATAACTCCTATTTAGAGAACATGGCTTCTCGGCTTTCCCATGAACTTAGAACCCCAATAGCCGTAGTGAAATCATCCCTTGATGCGTTATCTCAGGTTAGCGCTCAGGCGAATACGCAACAAGATGTTTTCGTTCAACGTGCCCAATCCGGTATAAGCCGGTTAAGTTCTATTTTGAATGCCATGAGTGAAGCCACACGATTAGAACAAGCCATTGCGCAGGAAGATGTGACCACGTTCAATATGATTGACGTAATTAAAGGCTGCGTGGGTGGGTATCAACATGCTTATACAGACAGGCAGTTTTCACTATCTTGTTCACAAGACACAGCGATGCTAAAGGGCGCCCCCGACCTTATCGCGCAAATGTTTGATAAAATTATTTCTAACGCGGTCGATTTTAGTCAACCCGACGACATCATAGATGTAGCCGTTTATACCAAAGACAAAAGAATTGTCCTCACTGTGAGCAACCCTGGGCCCCTATTGCCCGAAGGCATGAAAAAACAACTCGTACAATCAATGGTATCGGTTCGCCCTGAGTCTGAGGCGGCGCAATCAGCAGGTTCACCACATCTAGGTTTGGGGCTTTATATCGCTGACATTATTGTCGCTTTTCATCAAGGCACGCTCGCCCTGGCCAATCGAGATGACAAACGCGGAGTGATTGTTTCGGTTAACTTCCCAAAGATCTGATGCGCTACGCTATTTGAGGTGGTTTGAAAACCACCTTCCCTTTGTTGTGATATCCCCTTTTACGCAGCCCTTTAAGTTTTACTAAAAACCCTCTAAATAAATAACGTATGAGAATTATTCTCATTAGTATTTACATTCATTTACTACTTGAATACACTTCGATGCCTAAACACACACAGGGAAAACACACACAATGAAAAATAAAACGTTAACGATGGGCGCACAAACCATTGCTGCGGCCTTAGCTTTCGGACACGGTGCTGCTTTTGCACAAACACAAGAAACTGAAATCTGTAAAGATAAAACAGAAGCGGAATGTAAAGCGCAACAAGACGAAATTGAGCTAATTCGCATCCATGGTGTTCAGCAATCTATCTATCGCTATGACAAGTCTGGCGATCCTCGTCGTTTAGCCGACCTTGTTGATACACCACAAACCATTAGTGTTCTTACACAAGACCAAATTCAAGAAAGTGGTAAAACTGACCTTAAAGATATTCTTGCTGCGCAAGCCGGTGTAACTCTTGGTACAGGTGAGAATGGTAATGCTTTTGGTGATCGCTATGTAATACGTGGCCATGAAGCACGCAGCGATGTTTTTGTTGATGGCTTGCGTGACCCAGGTATGACTACACGTGAAAGTTTCGCCACCGAGCGTGTTGAAATTACTAAAGGCCCAAGTTCAACATTTGCGGGTCGCGGTTCATCAGGCGGTGCGGTAAACAGCATTACGAAAAAAGCCTCTACTAGCTATAACTTTGGTCGTGTTGATGCCGCCATTGGTACCGATGAGCACACGCGCTTAACGGTAGATTTGAATAAGACCTTAACGGAAAACAGTGCAATTCGTGTTAATGCACTCACGTCTCAAGAAGACAAGCCAGGTCGCGAAGGCATTGAACGTGGACGTGATGGTGTTCAGCTTTCTTACGTACTAAACCCTAACGACAGATTGTCTTTCATTGGTGATGTTTATTACCTTAATGCAGAAGATAAACCTGACTTAGGGAGCTACTACGACCGTGATGCGGGTTATCCGTTAGAAGATATTCCTGTTTATGCACAAGATGACGACTTCCAAAACTCAGAAGTCACCACTTTTACCTTCCGTACCGAATACGAAATTAGCGACAATGTTCGTTTTTATAACGCGACTCGTGCAGGTAACACTGAAAACGAATACGTAACGACCGGTATGAGTGCAACAACCCGTGATGATTCTGATGAAACAGCACCAGGTGTAGATACACTTCGACTTAGCACGCACCAAGGCTGGCAAGAAGTAGATTACTTCACGACTCAATTTAACCTTTTCTGGGACACGTCATTTGCAGGCTTAGATCACCGTTTAGTATTTGGTTTTGAGTACAGCGATGAATCGGTTGATAACGGTGTTTTTGATATTGAAAACTTAAATACTAACTGTGCAATTGGTGGTCGTCGTGGCGTATCACAAAGCTATTGTATCCTTGATGGTGATGGAAACCTTATCGATAACATCGGCTCATTAATGGACAGAACCATTGAACGTGGTGATGAAGATGCCCTTTTCGATATTGAAACCTATGCCATTTACGCCATGGATACCTTTGCGTTAACCGATAAGTTAGACGTGTTCTTTGGCCTACGTATGGATAGCTACGACTATAGCAACCAAACAAGTAGCGACCTTTATGAGTTTTCTGATGAGTTGTTTAACGGACACTTAGGTTTAGTATATGACATTACTGAACACGGTAATGTTTACGCCTCTTACAGCACAGCAACAAACATTAATGGCGGCGAGTCTGACCTTGGCGCAAACTGTGGTTACGGTGGGCTATGTGGTACGCCTGAACAAGCTGCGCAAGCTGATCCAGAGCATGTTGAAAACATCGAAATTGGCACAAAATGGATGCTATTTGATGAGAAGTTGATGGCAAATGCATCAATCTTCCGTATCACGAAAAGCGATGTACATGAAAGTATCGGTGAAGATGACTACTCAACCATTGGTACATTAAACACGGGTGAAAACCGAGTTGAAGGTGTTGAATTTGGTGTTAGCGGTGATATTACTGACAAGTTTAGTGTTCAAGCCTCTGCCGCCTTCATGGACTCAGAAGTACTAGACTCATTCACAGAATCTAACATTGGTCTTGCATTAAGTAACTTTGCTGACGAAAGCTTCTACTTACAACTGCGTTATCAACCCAATGAAAAGTTCGCTTTTGGTGGTGACTATACGTACAAGTCTGAAATGTTTGGTGGCCAACCTGACACTGCGGCAGGTTACAATGCCGATACGGGTGAATACTCAATTGTCGTTCCTGACTACCAAGTATTTAACTTGTTTGCGAACTACTACGCATCTGAAAAACTAACGTTCCGTGTTAATATCGGCAACTTGTTTGATGAAGAATACTGGACTGCAGCTTATCGCTCTGGTGCCTTCATGTACATTGGTGACGGCCGTAACGTAACCGGTACGGTAAACTACGAGTTCTAAGTTAGTTTAAAGAGAAACACAAAAAATGATCATTATTGATAACCTACTAGACGCCGACCAAGTAAAGCAATATCGGGCTGCTTTAGCCGATGTACCATTTAACGATGGAAAAGCGACCGCAATGGGCATGGCAGCAGGGGTTAAAAATAATGGTCAAGCTGACGCGCAGCACGCTACGGTTCAAGCCCTTGCCAACAACTTGTTGGCAAGCCTCGGCAACCACCCGCAAGTAGTCTCTGCTGCGCTACCTCAGCGCATTTTCCCTCCTTGTTTCAATCGTTACAGTGAATCACAAACCTACGGCTATCATGTAGATGCGGCAATCATGCGCATTCCCAATACCCCCGATGTTTTGCGTAGCGATATGTCGATGACGGTGTTTCTATCTAGCCCAAGCGATTACGAAGGCGGAGAGTTGGTTATTCAGACGGGGTTCGGCGAGCAGAAAGTTAAAGGTAACCTAGGTAGCGCAGTACTCTACCCATCCTCAAGCTTACATAAAGTTACTCCGGTAACTCGCGGCGAGAGAATTGCTGCTATTACATGGATGCAAAGCATGATTAGCGACCAAACCATTCGTGAAAGCTTATATGAGCTAGACCAAAGCATTCAGTCTTTGGTGCAAGGCGGTAAAGCCAACAGAGAAGAACTCGATAAACTTCATCACGTATACCACAACCTCATTAGAAAATTCTCTATCGTTTAAACTGGACAAAACCTTACCCGTCGCGCAAGGTTATTCTTGTAGGTATGTTTTGACTGTGTCGATCTTGCCAATAGTATTTTATTGAGCGTTTTCCTAACTCATTAACATGTGACGCTTAGAATACTGTGAAATAAACCAGCTTTACCTCCGGTCTCTATATGACTGAAAAAAAAGCTTTTAGCAAAAGATAGGGTTACTCTTAGATGAATGAAATAATGTGTGGAACGTGCTTTTTTACACCTAACACTTGCTGGATTAAGCGCGTGGCGAAAAACGTGAATAAGCTTGCTGTGCTAGCCGCTCTTGCCTCTGTAGCTTTTATTGCAATGCTGGCGCCATTTAATGCGCTAGCAAATAATGTAACCGCATCAATAACGCTATTAGACGCCGAGCAGTCCCCGGTTAAAGACGGCGTGGTTATCTTCACCCCCTTATTTGATTTACCCAGCACAGAAACTAACCACTCAGAAGCAGAATCAACACCTAAAACTGCGATTATGAATCAAATCAATAAGCAGTTTGCCCCTCATGTACTTGTAGTACAAAAGAACACAGAAGTTACCTTCCCTAACGCCGATAACGTGTTCCATCATGTTTATTCTTTTTCACCCACCAAGCAGTTTGAGCTAAAGCTCTACAAAGAATTTACTGCCGAACCATTGTTCTTTGAGCAAGCTGGAATTGTGGATATTGGCTGCAACATTCACGATTGGATGCTAGGTTACATCGTTATTGCTGATAGCCCTTATTTTTTAAAAACCGCAGATGACGGAAATGCTGACATCTCACTTCCCACTGGCAAATACAGTGTTGAGTTTTGGCACCCTAACGCGCCAAACGAAACGCCCTTTATTGAAACTGAAATTGAGTTGAACAGCGATAAAAACTTCACGCTAACGTTATCGAAAGTGATAGCAAGCGATGATGATTTTGATGATGGTTTCGGTGATTATTAATGCTGAGCCGTTGTATTTTCGTTGTTTTTTGCTTCATCAATTTTCACGCTTTTTCAGATACAAGGTTGTTGCTTAGAGGTAGTATTCTTTCAGCAGATAATGCTGACACATTTCAAACAAATGGCGCCTCCCACCAGCGCTTTGAAAATAACGCAGTTGCGTTATCTCAAGCGGTGCTAGCGTATAATAAAGTGTTAAGCGATAATTGGCAGTTTCATGCTGTGGCCAATGGATATAGCGATGGAGAACAAAAACTCGGGGTTAGCCAACTCTATACTCAATACCGACCACTCACTGCATCCACCATTAAACCAGAAGTTAAGCTCGGCTTTTTCTACCCTGCAATTTCTGCTGAAAACACCGACATGGGGTGGCTGTCACCACACTTTTTATCTAATTCAGCCATTAACAGCTGGATAGGCGAAGAGCTTAGAACGTTTGGTGTAGAGGCAAGCTTAAGACAAAACGGAAGGCAAGTTAGACGTGACTGGTCATGGAAAGTAATAGGGAGCCTATTTAAGGGTAACGACACCACAGGCACCTTGTTATCATGGCGCGGCTTTGCGCTGCACGACAGGCAATCGCTGAACAATGATAGAGTAAAATTCACTCCTATTCCTGGCGTGGTATCGGAAGCGGGGATCGGTGCTCCAGCATGGACAGACCCCTTTCGTGAAATTGATACGAAAACAGGTTATTACGTGGGGGCGCATTTAGCCCATAAGCGCCGTTCAGAGTTACGTTATTATTATTACGACAACCGCGCCAATCCACTCATTTTCGACCCTGACAAAATATACGCATGGCGCACGCGATTTCACGCATTAACCCTTCGTCATATGCGTAACCGCAATGTCACCTTTTTCGGGCAAGGGCTGATAGGTGACACTTTGATGGGGGAAGACATTGTTAATAACGACTTTTACGCGGCCTACATTGCTGCAACGTATACCCATGAAGCACATCAACTTTCTACACGTTTAGATTGGTATCAAGTGATAGATAACGACAGCACCATAGATGACCCCAACAACAGTAGAGGGGAAGCCATTACCGTTAATTACACTTATGCTATGAGCTCGAAAATAGCAATATCAGCCGAGTGGCAAGTGAATCGAGGCCGCCAAGAAAATCTACGATTTTTAAACGCTACATCGGTATCTAGTGAAACCTTCCACGAAAACCTGCTTCAGCTCGCAGTTACCTACCGCATCGACTGAACAGAACTAATCATCGTTACCATTAGATTTAGACTTATCGAGCGACTTATCGAGCGACTCATCGGGTACGTTTTTGACCATCATTCGTTCTTTGCGGCGCGTCATCATTTTCGCCAATCTGCGCATACTTACCGTTGTGTCTTTTTCATCAATAATATCTACGCCCAGCAAGCGCTCTAGCAAATCTTCAAGAGTAATCACCCCTTCCAACCCGCCATACTCATCTACCACTAAAAGCATATGAACATGTTTATCGATAAAATGGTCGAAGGTTATCGACAAAGGCATAGAGCCTAATATGGTCACCATGTCTTTAGCATATTCTGACAATGGTTTATCGGTATTCCCGCGCGCTTGCGCCACAAGCAAATCTGAACGCATGACATAACCGGTGATGTTTTCCGAATCTTTGTCTTCATAAACAGGAATTCGTGAATACTCAATATGCGCGTGTTTATGGAAAAACACTTCTACCGTCATCGACTCTGCCACTGAAAACAACACTGTACGATGTGTTATGGCATCTTTTACTTTTAATTCGTGCAAGCTTAACAAGCTTTGTAAAAATACCGCCTCGTGGTTGGCCAACTGCCCTTCTTGACCTGATAGCTCGGCCATGGCGTGAAGTTCTCCGCGACTTAACCCTCGAAGTGGGCTGTCATCTTTAAAACCACGGGTAAGCAATTCAGACATCACCACAAAAGGTTTAAGAATTATAATTAGATACTTGAGGAAATAGGCTGTCACTGGCGCTAATCCACGCCAATAGGTTGCACCGACGGTTTTAGGAATTATTTCAGAAAAAACCAAGATAAGCAGCGTTAATACCGCTGAAATCACACCTAAATATGCTTCGCCAAACACACTAGCAGCCTGTGCACCCGCACCAGCAGCACCCATGGTATGCGCAATGGTATTCAACGTTAGAATTGCCGATAGCGGCGTATTGATATTATCGGTTTGCTTTCGTAGCAATATGCCGCTAGGCCGATTCTCTTTTTCTAAAACAGAGATATAGGCTGAGGACACACTTAATATGACTGCCTCAGCAATTGAGCATAAAAAAGAGAAGCCCAAGGCAATCAATACATAAACGATGAGTAAAAACATGAGTCCTTTCCGATAATCGGAGTATGAAGCAAACGACCATTATGCAAGCCTTAACCGGACTTACAAGAGCGCAGGTGAATTAAATACGAATACCGAGTAATTTACTCATAAATACAGGTATCCATATACTAAATTACCTAACCATTATTACCTTTGTGTTAACCACAACAGTCTTGATGGTTTTCTTCACGCTGTGCCAACCTAGCATTGACTTTTTTAACGCCCAATCGAGCCATTAGTGCAGCAAGAAGAATAGCGCACGCTGCATAGAGCGCTTGAATGTTAGCACCATGACTGTGTAGTTGGCTTTCCATATGAATTAAGCCTTCTAATGACAATGCTGACACCGCGTAATTAAGCAAATAGCCAAACCCAATACTGGCTGTGATTACACTAAACAAATACAAACACAGGGTTCTAAAACCCATTTCTTGTTTGATCATGCCCATGGTAGAAACATTAGTAGCCGGCCCTGCCATGAGAAATACCAGCACCGCGCCAGGAGATAACCCAGCAGCTAAAAAACCCACTGCAAGCGGCGTAGATGCCGTGGCGCAAATATACATAGGAATGCCAATGATGGCCATGACCAACATAGCGATAACCCCATCACCCCATTGAGTGAGAAAGTCTGTTGGTACCCAAGTTTTGATGGCTGCGGCTAAGGCTAGGCCAATAAGTAGCCATACCACAATATCTTCCAGCAATTTACCCGAGGCATAACGAAGCACTTGGGTAAGTTTGTTTGCTTGTTTTACTGATTCACCCTGAGTAGTGGCCGTGCCATCGCAACAACGTGTGGTTGGCTTTTCACTAGCACAACAACTCGTTTGCGCTTTATCCAACGATGCGGCTTCTTCTTGCTCTGGAGCTACAGAGGATTCACTTGAACAGCAAGATACACTGCCCGCGTGTTTATGTGGGTGCTGATGAGAGCCTTTATGAGAGTGAGTATGTGAATGTGCCGGTTTCTGAGACTTAGCGCCATCAAACCATCTCACCATAAGACCAGCATAGATTGCGCTAGCAATAGCGGCTATTGGCCTAACGATGGCGTACAGGGGGCCTAGTAATGCGTAAGAAACAGAAACACTGTCAACCCCTGTTTCAGGCGTAGAAACTAGAAATGAAATTGTCGATGGTTTAGAGGCGCCACTTCTACGCAGCCCTATCGCAGCGGGAATAACGCCACAAGAACATAAAGGTAATGGAGCACCTATTACCGCGGCTTTCGTGATAGAGGCGGTTGAGCTGCTTCCCATGTGGCGCTCTAAAAAGCTGACCGGCACTAATTCGTGCATAATACCCGCCACCAGCAGGCCAAGTAACAGCCACGGAGCAGACTCCATAAATAGGCTGATGAAATTTTGCACTAATAGCATTAGGTCAGTCATACCACTCCAAACGAACCGCGTTAAACATTTATATTTTTCACATGCTGATTTGCTTTGCCGACTTGCTATCCGACTTCCGACTTCCGACTTCCAGCTTAATGTGCCAATTTACTTGGCGGTAAATCTACCAAATCAGGCGAATGCGTATGATAGCAAATTTACGCGCCTACCGTGAATGAACGAGAAGTAATCCACCTCATCGAATAACCCGATTGCCTACAAAAAAGCCGACGCAGAGAATAACGCTCTACGTCGGCTTTGTATAAAGCTAGCGCTCAACAATGTTGTGATAGCGGCTAGCTACTATTTTTACCGCTGTTGCTATTCCTTCTCGCCCACTTCGTCTTGATGTCCGCTACGAAGTTTAGCCACAACAGACCATGCTTCGAGCATCACCAACACAGACACCACTAGCACCACAGCATCTAGGAAAACTAATAGGTAATTTTCAGCAAGATAATATTCTTTAAGTTTAATTAGCCCAGCAAAGAAAGCCATGACCAAAACGAATACCATGGGTATTAATGTGTAACGGGCTGGTCTTCCCATCTTAATCAGCATGACTGAAATAACCAACAAGGTAAGACTAGCCAGTATTTGGTTTGTAGAGCCAAACAGCGGCCAAATGATCATACCGCCACCGCCTGAAGAACCACCTGCGCCGAACGCTAGCAGTAAGCAACAAGCAACCGCTAAGAAAGTGGCGACCACACCATTTTTAAGTGCTGACAATTTATAAATATCGCCCCACTCTTGAATAATGTAGCGCTGAAGACGAACACCAGAATCCATAGTTGTGCCCGCGAACAACACGACCATTACCGCCAGTATGGTTGATGAGAAAGCTTCCTGCAGCCCCCACCCTTGATGAATAAGCGCCGCGCCGCCGCTAATAAACGCACCTACGCTACCTGCACCTAAGTGACTGTAGACTTCATGCCACTCTTCTGGAGAGGCCGCAAACGCCACACCACTAACCGCAACAATGGTAATTAACGCCAAAGAACCTTCACCGATCGCCCCTAAATAACCCACGAAGCGTACATCAGTTTCCTTGTCTAACTGCTTTGAGCTGGTGCCTGAAGCCACAATACCATGAAAGCCTGACACTGCACCGCAGGCTATAGTGACGAACAATAAGGGAATTAAGCTAGGAGAGTCCATGGCCGTCTGTGTATTGAAAGCTGGCGCTGTAATGTCTGGCATAGCAAAGAAGACCGCGCCATAAAGTAAAAATAGGCCAACCAACAGCTGCATACCGTTAATAAAGTCACGGGGTTGAAGCAACATCCACACGGGTAATAAAGACGCAATGGCAGCGTAAATAAACAGGATAACGATCCAGTTCGCTTTGTCAGCTAAACCGAACATGGTTTCAGGCAAGCTAATCGGGATATAGCTACCAGCATAAACCGAGGCGTAAAGCACCACGATACCCACAAGGCAAAGAGGAATTAAACCAAAGTTACGTTTTAATAGCTGGCCAATAACAAGCGCTACGGCAATGGCTGTCCAGGCTGGGAAAACCGCATTAGGCTGAGAGACAAACGAGTTTGCTATCACCACGCCAAACACGGCATTAACCATTAACAGTACTAAAAAGATAACAATCATAAACAATGAACGAGAACGCTTGCCGATAACACTTTCAGACAAAGCTCCCATCGATTTACCCTTGTGACGCGCACTCGCCCACAAGGCCCCCATATCATGCACACCTGCAAACAATATGGTACCGAAAATAACCCAAAGTACGGCAGGCACCCAGCCCCAGTACACAGCGATAGCTGGCCCTACAATTGGCGCAGCCCCAGCAACTGACGTAAAGTGATGCCCCCAGAGCACCACTTTATTAGTAGGTACAAAATCTTTACCATCCTGCAGCTCGTGAGCAGGCGTAGTGAAGTTATCGTCTAGTTTAAATATTTTCGTGGCAATAAATTTCGAGTAAACGAACCACCCGAGGAGCATGCCCACGATCCCGAGTAATACTATGGCTATTGACTGCATATTATTGTCCTGTGTCGATGTTGCACCGCATTATTCAATTTCTTTTTTGAACGCATATACAACGCTTTTCTGTCGTTAAAAAACGCTTATTTAAACATTAAAACATTATTTACTTTTTCACGTCGCCATATTAGACCAAAGTCTATTGTGGTAGCAGCTTTTTTACACTGCTCGTACCATGCTAGTTTTGTGGCTTTTACCAATCATTTACAACAAAAATAGCAGGCTTAAAGAAAATAGCTGCTAAATATAGCGTTAATCTTACCTACACCCTTCAAATACCGCTCAGTCTCGTTTATAAAGGCTCATCAATAAATAATTCTATTAATAAGCAGTTATGGCATCACCAAAATTTCATATGGCCGTCCGTAAATATCACCGATGGTTAGGCTTTTTCTTAGCAGGCATAATGGCAATCTATGCTATCAGTGGCGTGTTACTCATTTTTCGCCCCACCGATTTCCTGAAATTCGATAAAACTGAAGTTCGTCAGTTGTCTCTAGACTTGAACGGAAAACAGGTAGCTTCGAAGATTAAGGTAAAAGGTTTAAAGGTAGTTGAAGAGAATGACAGCCAAGTTGTGTTAAATATGGGCAGCTACAACAAAACAGACGGTGTCGCTACTATTACTCGTAAAGACTACCCTCTTGTGCTGGCAAAAATGGTTAAGCTTCACAAGGCGACGAATAACAGCCCATTATTCTGGTTGAACATTAGCTTTGGCGTTGCGCTTTTGTTTTTCGTCATCTCTGCATTTTTGATGTTTATGCCTAAGCTGCCTATGTATAAAAATGGGCTTAAAATAGCGGGATTAGGTGCAGTAGTGGCTGTACTTGTGGTGATGTTCGGCTCATAACTTCACGTGTTCGAACCGCTGTGGTGTGGTTCGAACACTTTTTAGCACATGCTTGAACCCTGTGGTAACGTATCTGAATAGTAACGATCTCGTACGCTCACTATCAGGGAAGATTTATGCCGCGCCACTATAACCATCTTTTCGCTGTAAGCACGCTTGTATTAGGTGCTCTCACTTCGGCTTTACTCGAGTTACAACGCACTTCAAAGGTAGCAGCGCATCTGCACGGTGAGCGTGTATGAACTTTGTCGATTTCACAGTAGTGGCTATCTACCTCGTGGGTTTGTTAATCATGGGGTTTGTGTTTCGAAAACAGGTGAGTAAAAAAGATTACTTTCTTGCTAATCGGCAGCTGGGCTGGAAGCCTCTCTCCCTTTCCATTATGGCCACGCAGCTATCTGCAGTTAGCTTTATTTCGGCCCCTGCTTTTGTGGGGCTAAGAGAAAATGGTGGCCTTATTTGGTTGTCATACGAGCTTGCCCTTCCCCTTGCCATGCTAGCCCTACTCTATTTTATCTTGCCTACCTTGTATCGCTCAGGCGTAGTCAGCGTCTATGACTTTTTAGAGCAACGCTTTGGCCGCTCTTCTCGGGTGCTCATTAGCGTGGTGTTTCAAATAAGCCGTTCTTTTGCCACCGCCGTCATGATTTATGCGATTTCTATCATACTGCAAAGCACCATGGGCTTAGCGTTCTGGCAAAGCGTGCTGTTAATTGGGGTTATAACCCTCATTTACTCCTTACAAGGTGGCATGAAAGCCGTTGTGTATGGTGACGCCGTGCAAATGGTATTGATAGTCGCAGGGGCGTTGGTGTGTTTGGGCTTTGGGCTATATCACATAGGCGGTTGGACAAGCTTTCTTGAGCAAGTTCAGCCAGAACGACTCTCTACATTAAACACCGCATCTTATGGGTTTGATGGTGAAGGTTTCGGCCTGCTGCCCATGATTTTTGGTGGCATCGTGTTATACGCTTCGTATTACGGCTGCGACCAATCAGAAGCCCAGCGTTCGCTGTCGGCCAAGAGCCTAGCTGATTTGAAGAAAATTATCATGGCTGCCAGCTTCTTACGTTTCCCTATCACGTTAATTTACTGCTTTGCAGGGTTAATCATTGGCACATTAGCGCTGACCACCCCAGAATTTCTTGCTCAAATTCCTGACGACCAACCCGATTGGCTGATGCCTATCTTTATAGTTAACTACCTTCCAAACGGAATTTTAGGTTTGTTGTTAGTAGCCATTTTAGCCGCGGCCATGTCCTCTTTAAGTTCAGCAATTAATAGCTTAGCGGCGGTATCTGTTGAAGATTATTGTCGAGTTGCGGGCAAAACACTGTCACCAGAGAGTACCCTTCAGGTTGCTAAGTATGTTGGCATGTTTTGGGGTTTGCTTACGTTGGGTTTGTCCTTTGTGGTAGATGATATTGCCCCTACTATTATTGAGGCCATCAATAAGATTGGCTCTGTATGTTACGGGCCTATTCTTGCGACATTCTTTCTAGGCGTGTGCACAAAACACCTTTCGGCAAAGCAGGTGAATACTGGGCTTATTGCTGGCGTGCTTTTAAACATCTATCTGTGGCTAGCCCAACCAGATGTATTTTGGTTTTGGTGGAACGTGATTGGTTTTTCAACCGCGCTTGGTGTTTCACTGGGAGTGTATTGGCTTAGTCACAAAAAGGTTAAACAGCCCTTTATTAACACCCGCCAGGATGTACTCACTAAAACCAATATAGCGGCACTCATTACTTGGTGTGTTGTGCTGATTGGTATTTGTATCGCATTACCTGTGATGCTTAGTCAATAACGACACGACCTATGTCGGGCTGTTTATGTTGCTATCTGTCATTATCGGCGGTTAGTCGCTACTTTTAGTACACACGCTTAGTAGAAATTGCTTAAGCTCTTGGTATACAGAGTGAGATTCTGGGGTTTCATAAGCAACAACGTAATCGGCATGGGATAACCCTTCGAAAACCTCTAACTGGGTGCGTACTTGTGCATCACGTAGCTTACGATTCACCCGCACCGTATCGCTTAGAAACATATCTCGCGTGCCAGATATTAAAAACGTAGGCGGGAAGCCATCAAAATTGCCATAAAGAGGGGAAATAGAGGAGTGGGTTAAGCTTTCGCTTCCAGCATATAGATTAGCCGCTGCTTCCAAAAACCCTTGGTATGTCACCAAAATACGATCAACACCTTCATTGGTATAAAGGGTATCGCCGGTTTTCGTCAAATCAGCCCAAGGGGTGCCCGCATACACTGCTGCTGGCAACGGTTGCTTGTCAGCAATAAGCGTTTGCACGGCAGCAAGCACTAAACCTGCTCCTGCAGATGTGCCACCTATAAAAAGATTCTGTGCGCCATGTTCTGCAGCCACGCTGCTATAAACCGACACTACATCGTTAAGTGCTGCTGGAAATGGCGCATGAGGTGGCATGCTATAATCGATACTAATCACTGTAATACCCACTCTATGGGCAATTAACAAGCTTTCTTCTATGCTGGGCAGCCCGGAAAAAAACACGTAAGCGCCACCGTGTACGTCAATAAATACCTTGTTTTTAAATTCAGGGGCAATGGTCTTTGGCGTAAGTCGCCTGACCGGTACGCCATTAATTTTTTCCAAAGACACATCAACATCAAACTGCTTGCGCATTTTTTTGATTTTCTTTTTCTGATCTGCATTTCTTATTTGAATCAATTCACGCCACTGCTCTATAGATTGAGGCGTGTTGTTAATGACTTCATCAACTGACGGCATGGGGTATTGAGAAATCGCGCTTTTAAGTTCATCGCTTGAAGCACTTGGCAGCGGTAACGTTTTAGCTGGCACGGTTAACGGAGATTCATTAGAGATTTTGACTGTATCGGCCTTTTGTTTACTCGCACTGGCCGTATCAGTGTTGTGGGTAGAAGCCCCAGATGTAGAAGCCGAAAAGGTCATTGATACCACCAAAATGAAAAAGGCGAAGGAAAAGGTAAGTAGGTTCATGCGTAAAACGCTTTTATATTATCAAGATTGTTATAACCGATAGACTCACCCGTATATTGTTACTTTTCAACAATAATCACTATTATTAATAGTTACGCGAGTGGCTTGCACGAAAAAAGCTATGGGCGATTGCGACCATATTCATCATGACTGGATACCCACTCATCTGCCACTACCGCCGCACCTAACGATAGCTCGCCGCATAATACAGTAGCAGCAATGATCTCAGCCAACTTATTCACGCCACCTTTGCCATAACACCCTAGCGTTTCTAAGCACTCTCGCTGCGTAGCTAACCCTGTACCGCCGCCATAAGATGCTACGACGAGTGAAGGGATAGTAATAGAAAAATAATAATCGCCATTCGGCGTAATTTCACTGTAGGTATACCCTGCTGATGATTCGGCTACATTTGCGACATCTTGGCCGCAGGCTATAAACAGTGCGGTAATCCCATTGGCAAAGTGGGCTCCATTGCTCACGCTGCCTGCCACAAATGCCCCCATGTTAGACAACTGGCGTTGCTTGAATAGCGCTTCAGGCGAGCAATGCATTAATGATTTCATTAAATCAGCAGGAATAGTGGCCTCGGCCACCACGCGCTTACCTCGGGTATGTAGCGAATTCACAAAAGAGTGTTTTTTGTCGGTATCTAAATTACCCGATAGGGCAAAGTGTTCAAGCCCAGCTATGTGTTGCGCTTGCATCCATTGGCAAGCATGTCGCGTGGCCTTGCTAACCATGTTCTGCCCTGCCGCATCGCCACAGGTAAAGTTAAAACGTAACCAACGCATTTTTGATACGGCATACTGCTCGATATCACGCAGCTTACCTACCGAAGTCGTTTCTTCTGCTTTGGCTTTAATTAGTTCGAAGTTGTCAGTTACCCACTTCCCGAAAGCTAGTGCAGCGCGCGCATCTTCAAATACAAATACGGGAGCCCGCTGCATGGCATCATCAATAACGGTAGTTTTAACGCCCCCCGATTCAGCAGTTAACCGCATCCCCCTGTTATAACTGGCAACTAGCGTCCCTTCGGTAGTTGCCATTGGAACATAAAACTCCCCGTGAGCATCTACACCCTCGATGATCAATGGACCTGCTAACCCAATAGGCACTTGGGCGACACCGGTGAAGTGCTCTATATTGCCCGGCAAAGTATCTGGCTCGATTGAAAATGTACCGACATGATTCATTTCAGCGCCAGTTTTTTCTTTCACGAATTGACGCCGAGTTGCCGCCATCTCTGTGCTGTACTCACTGGAGTTCTGGTCATTGGATTTGCTTCGTGGGATCTTAGCCATAACACTTGCTTGTTAATTTAATGTTAACTCATTATGTTATGCCTTATGCTTCTATACCAATCAACCCTGTGTATTTTTACTCATAGCTATCCGCAATAGTATTATCTACACTTTCGTAACGCGTTTATTAAAGACGCAATTGGCTGGCATATTTTGGAGGTATATTTTGGAGGTAAACTTTTAATAGTTATAAACGCATAGGAGATGTTGACGGTGATAAGCGGATTTTTAGTTTTAATAAAGATCTCTGTGATAACGACCTTTATCGACAAGCATACTGTAGTACTGTTTACCAAGTACATCCTGTAAGGCAGCATCAACCCCCTTACCCATTCCTTCAAAATGACCGCACACATAAATTTGCGCGTTGCGACGAGCCTCAAAATTCACACCGCTACTATCATTAACACCTAGGAATACTTTCAAAGCATCAGCTTGTTCTACTATCAAGTGTTGTACATATTGATTTGGTGCAATATTTGGCTCTAAAGAAGGCTTTGAAAAAATCACAGAGCGTTTATGAATACACGATGCATTGTGAAAAGGAGATAGTGCTTTGGGCAAAATGTCATCTTTTTCTGGGCTTCGTTCACCGTAAAAAATCCACACTGGGCCGCCATCTTTAAGCATGGCTCGTTTAGCAAGTTGCGCTCTAACGCCTGCAATACCGCTTCCGGCCGCTATAAGCACTAATGGACACTGCGTATCGGTGATAACCGCATTCGTGTTTTTACGTATTTGCGCATAAACAGGCTGGTTCATCGGCAATTTGCTCGTTAAAAAACCAGAGCCATAGCCTAGTTCACCATGCTCTTTTCGTACTTCTCTTACTATCAGCTTCAAGTCATTTTCTTGCGGTGCCGACGCAATGGTGTACGAACGTCCTATTCGTTTTCTTGGGTGCCCGCTCGAGGGTTCTTTTAAGTGTCCGCTCGAGAGCTCTTTTAAGTTCTCGCTCGAAGGCTCTCTTAAGTTCCGGCTCGAGGGCTCTTTTAAGTTCCGGCTCGAGGGCTCTTGTAAAGAAAGGTACCCTTGCGTCATGTCAGGGTAGATATCAATGATATCCCCCGCTTCCCAAGTTAGTGGCACTTTACCAGCCTCACGGGCTGATGGCGGCTGCTTTAAGGTTATTGCATATAAACCACGGGTATCGTCTTGATTGAGCTGTTTGCGGTGTTCTAATACCCAAGGTTGCATTTGTTCAGATAATTCAGTCGCTAAAGAATCAAGATGGACTAAATGTTCACCTTTTCCACTATCTAATGTGGTGAGTGATGTTAATGGCGTGCCGCCCAGTAAGCTTACGTTCTCATAAAGAGCCACTGCAAAACGGCAAAACTGTTTGTATTCCCGACTTCCCAAACCGATAACTTCGTATGACAAGTTCGATAAAGGTGTGGCCCCACTCTTTTTGGCTCGCTGCAAAGCATGATAAAAGCGAGTGCCTGCATCTGGCGGCTCACCCTCACCATAAGTGCTAACTACAAACAGCGCCTTTGATACATTGCCGAGCATCGAAAGGTTTAACGACGCCATGGAAACCAAAGTAATCGTTTCATGCTCAGCCAGTGCTGCAGCTTTAGCCCGCGCAATCTTTTCTGCGGTGCCGGTTTGGCTGGCATAAACAATAAGGGTTTGATTTTTACTATCGCGGCTATTTACATGTGTATTGTATGTTAGAGGATCGGTGACGGAGCGCTTTTTCCTATTCCTATAAAAAATCACCGCTACCCACAACACATAAAGCGTGATGCTAGATAGTGCAATAAGTAAACGGTGAGTTTCAGTCATGGTACTTTTAAAGTATCTCAGTAAATGCTTAAGCTTATAGCGGTAGCACTTCGAAAGTACCTGAGTAACTTCCCGTTCTTACCGTTGCTGGCTTTTCAGCTTTATCATCTTTATAACCAATTTCGATAAAATACATGCCTGCTTGTGGCCAAGTAACTTCAAACTGCCCTTCGTCATTAGATGTTACCGAAATCGTTTCTTGGTCATTTCTGTAACGCATACCACCACGAACAACTTCAACCTCTGCACCCACTGCTGGTTCGCCGTCGATAAGCAAAGTAAAGGTAGCGGCTTCAGTAGCAAACAAATCATTCGGGTGAGTTACTGGGATAAGCTCTAAGCCTTCGTTAGTTGGTGTAAATACCTTTTCTGAAGGCTCACCAAGGGTTACAAAGGTTTCCACTCGACGAGAGCCTTGGGTAATACGTAAATCTGTTGCCTCTTTCGGTACTGATGTAGCAAACTCTTCAGCCACATAAGCTTCACCACGACCAGGCCACATTTTGCGCTTACCCTCGTCATCTTTCCAAAAGGCACGTATACCAGAACTGAAAGACGTGATCTTATAAGTGCCTTCCTGCTCCAGCTTTACATCGAAAGTGGTGCGATATTTCCCACGGGCGCTATTTTCAGTCTCTTTTGTTTCGCCGTTTGGTGCAGTCACGACTAAGTCGTCAGTATTCATTGCGAAATGATCTGGGTGAAAGATAGTATTTGAGATAGCGGCATCAAATGTTACGTACGCTTCCTCACCCGATAGTACAGTTGAACTTGGTAATACCCATGCGCGGTGAGCGCTGGCAGAAAATGACACTGCTAATGTTGCGGCTATTGCAACGAATGATGTAGTAATTGATAATTTTTTCATAATGTTCTCTGAGAGTTTATTCATCTTCCAGACGCAATGAAACGCGCCCAATTTCTGATTTGCCTTCCACCGTAACGGGGAGTATTTTCGCTGATAAAGGGAGACTAAATGGAATAGACAATACTTCTCTGCCGCCCACTTCACGTGATGCTTCTACTCGAAGGGTATAATCTCCGTCACTCAACTTCGCTAAGGCGCTATTAAGTTGAGTATCGATGAGGTGCGTACCAGGACCTTTCGTCGCGCTGGTTAAACCGTCGAAAGGTAAATCTAAACTTCTACCACCACGACGCCACCATTGTCTAAGATCTTTAAGCCACTCTTTACCTTCGTGCTCACGCATATCGACGTCATACCACACCGCCACTTGAGTCGATTTACGCTTATTGTTTTCAATCCATACAGCCACGTACGGTTTATGATACTCAGCCACATCTAGCTGAGGTAAGGCTATATCAAGCGTTACTGACTGCGCAGCCATAGAGACTGACGAGGCTAACATAAGCCCTAGCGCACCAGACGCTATCGCAAGACCATTTCGCACTTTCATTTTTTCACTCCTTTTCAAGTTCACGCCCCAAAACCGCTAATGTACAAATAACAGCAAAATGACAAATGGGATTAATACGCCCAGAACAGTTACAGGCCAAGTTGAAGCTCTACTGGGTGCATGTCGCATAAGTAACTGCAAACCCGTGACACTAAAAATAATGCAGGCAACAGCAAAAATATCGATAAACCAAGGCCACACTACTCCCGTATTTCTACCTTTGTGCAGATCGTTGAAATACGAAATCCATCCTCTATCCACGCTTTCAAAAGTGACCATTTTAAGTTCACTATCTACAGCCACCCAACTATCTGTACCCGGACCAGGCCACGACGCATAATATTCAATACCGTCCCATTCACCCACCACCGAAATAGGGATAGCAACACCATACTTATCAGATACGAAATCCACCAAGACATCAGGAATAACAGCGTCACCCTCTGGCAACGCCACAAAGTCATCTATTATAGATGCAGGCAACGTAGCTTCTATTTCAGTCACTTTTTTATTGGCAGGAATATCTGCAGCGTGATTAAGGGTTATACCCGTTAAGGAAAACAGTAATATGCCGACAAGACACCACGCCCCACTTATCCAATGCCATTGTCTAATACTGCCTAATGAGAAGCGCATAAATGTTTTGCTATTCCTTATTCATGGCTATTTAATCTTTCGAGGCGATAGATAATACAGATTTTACGCAGCGACTCAATGCAAATGAGATTTATTCTCGTATTTGTCAGATACATGGGCCTGCCGTTATGACCTTCTTGACAGTATAAGTGCTTTGGCTGAGGCCTCATGGATGGGTTATCCCCAACTATACCAATAGTAGATGCTGGCATTTACAAGAGAGGGAGTATCCCCCATCTACAACCTCCCACAGCATAGATGCAGCTGCACAGGCTCCATTGATCGATTCACGCCGCGTTTCTGATGGGATTAATCACTATCTGAGTACGATGGCACGTTTAGAAGGAAGGACTTCGTGCGCCTCGGAAACTCTCTACAGCATAGATGCCGTAGCGAAGGCCCCATGGATGGGTTTACGCCGTGACCTTTACCCTACCAACAACAGTCTACTGTGTTGACAGAAGCGCCAGTAGAAGCCCATGTGAAACCCTCCGCAGCATGGAAGCTGCTGCGGAGGCTCCATGGATGGATTCACGCCGTGTTTCTGGTGGGGGCGAGTCCCTCTCACCTTGGTGGCTCCTTACGATGGTACGCTTTGGAAGGAAGGGCTTTGTGGGCCTCGGAAACTCTCTACAGCATGGATGCTGTAGCGAAGGCCCCATGGATGGGTT